>Ga0302155_10000103_pt1 | contig 68254 bp, 50 predicted proteins | sample I_Bog_N3_1_FD_193508 | JGI IMG/M metagenome (GOLD analysis project Ga0302155, IMG submission 193508) | Peat permafrost microbial communities from Stordalen Mire near Abisko, Sweden - I_Bog_N3_1 | ecosystem: Environmental > Terrestrial > Soil > Wetlands > Peat | place: Sweden: Abisko, Stordalen... | reverse complement strand
ACAGCATTGGAATTAGGCGTCCGTCATACATTCTAATAGTTGATGAACATAGTTACATTAAATAGTTACATTAAATAGTTACATTAAATAGTTACATTAAATAGTTACATTATTACGGGCACCGCAGTTAGGTGCCCGTTTTTTATTACCGAATAATATTACTGAATCACGACCCCCCACGGCAGTGCACCTACTGGAATATCATGGAGTAATGCCATCGCGTCGGTATCAATCACCGAAACCGAATTAGAACGTCCATTAGCGACATACAGCTTTTTACCATCCGGAGTAATCGCCATATTCCACGGGCGTTTGCCGACGGCGATGGTCGCCTTAACCGTATTAGTGGCAGTGTCAATGATCGAGACAGTACCATCTTTACCATTGGAAATATAAACCTGACGTCCATCTGGCGCCATGGTGACGCCATTAGAAAACGTACCCGCTTTGATCTCCGTGATAATTTTTTGGCTTGCTACATCCACGACAAATACCCGGCTAGCTAATTCGGTCGCTATATAGACGCGTTTTCCATCTGGCGTAAACGCCATACCACGCGGGCGCTGAGCCAAGGTAATAGAGGCGACTTGTTTGCGCTGCAACACATCCACCACATCAACGGAATCGGCATCTTCTGCACTAACATAAACCCATTTCCCATCGGGACTAAAGGTGACATGTTCCGGATTTTTCCCCTCTGTTTTGACGGTAAATTCATTTTTATTCGTCGCTGTTGCGATAAAGTTCACTGTATTGGTGATCTCACTTGCGGCCACAACCCATTCGCCGGTAGGTGAAACCTCAACGCCTTCCGGTGATTCCCCCACGGCAACCGACCCAACAACCTCTTTTTTCAGTAAATCAATCACTAATACCGAGTTCGTCGTTTGATCGGATACGTACAAGGTTTTACCATCTTTACTGACACCTAAACCACGCGGTCGGGTACCTGCTTTCACCTGACCAAGAACGGTATCAGTAGCACAATCAATAATGGAAACCGTGCCGGATTTTTCATTTGGAACGTAGGCAAATGGACTGGCCATCACGACTGCAGGAAAAGCCAGCAGCAATGCTAAGGTGGATAACGCAAAACGGGATGACATTTTCATAGTAGGAAATACCCTTCAGTAAAGGAGATGGATTGGATAACATAACACACATTCAACGCGCCAATAGGTCGTGATTTATTATATTACGAGCAATATTCATGCCGCACAACATCGATGTTACATCCATAACATCGATGTAAATCTGGTGACATTCCGCGCCAACATGGCTACAAAATCCACCTAAAAAGAGATGTTCGACCCAAACCAAAACAAAAGGCCGACAACAAAAGTGTTCCAAATACGATCATCAGAGTGTTCCAAACTAGCACAGTATAACACTCACCATTTCTCACGACCGACCACATCAAACCACATCAAAATCACTCCTTCCTACTGCTGATTCTCTGTGTAATTGATTACTCTAGCACGTGACCCCAGCAGCCTTACACAGCAAAAAAACAGGGTGGCATGGCGATTGCTCTATTGCTGATATGTTCGGGGGACAACCACTCCGAAGATGATAACTATATGACGCAACTAAGTCGACTTAACCCGACACGACCAACAACAACAGAAGTAAGACATTTCTGATGATTCAGATATGCTGTTGGTTTTTGTTATCGGCGGCTTGTTCAGCGCCACAGGCTGTAAATTGTAATTGAATACAAATGCGTTATAACAGCAGTTCAAAAAGTAGTTCAAAAAGCAGTTCAAAAAAGTATAAATGAGTTTTTTAAGTCACTACAACACGGGGGAAGACATGCACAAAAAACTATCTGGTTTAGCACTTGGTCTGATGATCAGTGCTTCGTTTGCCGCTCAAGCGACAGGCGTCACCAATGAAATGATTACAGCTCATGCACCTGACAGCGTTCTGTCATGGGGTATGGGTACTAATGCGCAACGGTTTTCACCATTGACGCAAATTAATACACAAACTGTCAGCAAATTGGTACCAGCATGGTCATTCTCGTTCGGCGGCGAAAAACAACGCGGACAAGAATCACAACCGTTGATTTACAACGGTAAAATGTTTGTTACTGGCTCATATTCACGTATTTATGCGGTTGATATCAAAACTGGCGCAAAATTGTGGAAATACGAGCACCGTTTACCAGATGGCATCATGCCTTGCTGCGACGTTGTGAATCGTGGTGCTGCCCTGTTTGACAATCTGGTTATCTTTGGCACATTAGATGCACAATTAGTTGCTCTGGATCAAGATACCGGTAAAATCGTCTGGAAAGAAAAAGTGGACGAATATTCTGCTGGCTACTCCATGTCAGCTGCACCATTGATCGCTAAAGGCTTATTGCTGACTGGCGTATCTGGTGGCGAATTCGGTGCTGTCGGCCGTGTTGAAGCACGTGATCCACGCACTGGTCAATTAGTATGGACTCGTCCTATGATCGAAGGTCATATGGGCTATAAATACGACAAAGACGGTAACAAAACAGAAAATGGCATCACTGGCGTTACAAACAAAACTTGGCCTGGCGATTTATGGAAAACTGGTGGCGGCGCAACATGGTTGGGCGGCACATTTGATGAAAAAACTGGCTTAGCTTACTTCGGTACAGGTAACCCTGCACCATGGAATAGTCATTTACGCCCTGGTGACAACTTGTACTCTGCTTCGACAGTGGCATTGGATATCGAAACTGGCCAAATCAAATGGAGCTATCAAACAACTCCACACGATGGTTGGGATTATGATGGTGTGAATGAATTCGTTACATTTGACATGGACGGCAAACGTTATGGCGGTAAAGCCGATCGTAACGGTTTCTTCTACGTTATCGATGCGAACAACGGTAAATTGAAAAATGCTTTCCCATTCGTGAAAAAAATCACATGGGCATCAAGCATCGATCTGACAACCGGCCGTCCTAATTACATCGACGCTGGCCGTCCTGGTGATCCGACTAAAGGTGAAGAAGGCAAAAAAGGTTCAACCGTATTTGCAGCTCCTGCTTTCTTGGGCGCTAAAAATCAAATGCCTATGGCTTACAGCCCTAAAACCAAATTGTTCTATGTACCAGCGAATGAATGGGGCATGGACATCTGGAATGAGCCTGTTTCCTACAAAAAAGGTGGCGCGTACTTAGGTGCTGGTTTCACTATTCATCCTTTGAATAAAGACTACATCGGCGCAATGCGTGCGATTGATCCTAAAACTGGCAAAATCGTTTGGGAAAACAAAAACAGTGCGCCATTATGGGGTGGTGTTTTGGCAACAGCAGGCGATCTGGTATTCTACGGTACACCTGAAGGTTTCCTGAAAGCAGTTGATGCTAAAACAGGTAAAGAGTTATGGCACTTCCAAACCGGTACAGGTATCGTTGCTCCTCCGGTTACATGGAAAGATGGCGATACTCAATACGTAGCTGTGGTCACTGGTTGGGGCGGAGCAGTTCCATTGTGGGGCGGCGAAGTTGCAAGCAAAGTTAACTTCCTGGAACAAGGCGGTTCAGTTTGGGTGTTTAAACTGTTTGCAAAATAAGATGTAACTAAGGTACAAGCTGTCGTAGACAGCTTGTAAGCTAAGGGCGCAGAGGGTGACAATAGAGTTGATGCTATTGTTACCCTCTGCGCCCTTAGTGTTTCTATTCAGTCTATTCATACCCATGTTATATTTCACATCAAACTCAATCGAGCAATTTCCCCACATTGACGGCGCCAGCCTAGGTCAGCTTATTTCTTTATGGCATTTCCTTGCGAAAGAGAGCACACTATGAGTGCCACTGACATGGTCTGCAGGCTAAAGATGAAGCATCTGTTCATTAACTAAATTCATTGAACAAAGTCACTCAAAAAATTTGCAAAAAATTAATGGCATCCGCTCTACTGTGAGTATGTCCATTTTTGTTTACTATAGTTTTTTTACATTGTGTAACTGGTAAAAATTACGATGAAATTAACAATTGCAAAAAGAATGATGCTCGTCATCGGCACGGCGCTACTGGGGGTCAGTATAATGACCAGCGTCAGTCAACGCATGATGCAGGATGTCTATGATAGTGTGAACTACACCAATATCAATACCATCCCTAGCCTGATCATTTTGGCTGAATTACGGAAAAATTATGCTGTCACGCGGATAGATGTATATCGCCATATTATCGCCTCTACTCCTCAGGAAATGACCAAAATCGAAGTTGAGATTAATGCGGATCGCCGCAACATCACAACGTCATTTTCTTTATATGAAGTCAATGGATGTCTGGGAATTTCCTGTATTTCGGATGCAAAAGATCGAGAATTATTTGAGCAAGAAAAAGCACTATGGGATGAACTCAGTGCCACCATTAATCCGATCTTAATTGAGTCCCGTAAAGGTCCTCAGGGATTTTCCAATGCACGCGATTTACTGAATGTTTCAAATCCGTTATCAAAACAATTCGTCACCTTAATCAATCGTCATTTTGAATACAATGCAGAAATTGGCAGAAATGTTGCTAACTCTGCGTTGCATATTAAAATGCGCGCAATACTTTTAATGTTATTTTTTGGCCTATTAATGCTCATTACTATTGCGGCCTTAGGTTACTTCAATACCTGGAAAATAATAAAAAAACTGGGTGGCGAACCGGATGAGGCAGCAAATATTGCTACCCAACTGGCCTTGGGAGATTTGTCTGGAAAAATACGATTAGCACCAGGCGATAGCACCAGCTTGATGGCAAAAATCAGTCAGTTAATGGATATGATGGGATTAGTCGCCGCCCGTGCAGATGCCGTCGGGAATGGTAATTTAACCGATGGTATCACTATACTATCTGAACAAGACAGATTGGGCAAAGCGATCAACAACATGGTCAAAATGCTGCGTCGAGCCAAAGCACAGGATGATGAGCGCAATTGGTTCAATGAAGGTAATCAACAACTTTCGCACGCATTAACGGGGGACTTTTCTGAACGTCAGGTGGCTGATGCCGCGGTCAGTGTTTTAGGCCGTTATCTCGATGCTGGTCGAGGCGTACTATATATCCCACGGCAAAACGAAGCCGTGTTGGATCTGGTCGGTAGTTATATGTATTCGGAAGCAATTCACAACGTTAATAGCTTTGCTTTCGGCGAAGGGGCAATTGGTCAGGTCGCGAAAGAAATGCGGCCGATTTTTTGGGCTGCAGGGGAGGATAATATCGCGCCGTTAGCACTGGCTCCTATTCTTACCGGCACAAGCAGTACACCACCACGCTACACCTACACCTATCCCCTACTCAGAGAAAATCAGTTATCAGGCGTTGTAGAACTAGCATCCATTACGCCATTTGATCAGTACAAATTGGATTTTTTAGTAGAAGCCACTGCAATTATTGCATCCTTTATGTATGTAGCGAGACAACGCGAACAAATTCATGCGTTACTCCGTATCGCAGAACAAGCTGAACGGGATGTGCGCCAACAAAATGACCATCTATACACTATTAATATTCAAATGGAACAACAGCAGCAACAGCTAATGCAACAAGCTGAGGAATTACAACAATCAAATGCACAACTGGAAGAACAACACCAACAGCTACAGTTGCAATCCGAAGAGATGCAGCAAATCAATACACAGATGGAAGAGCAACAATTACTCTTAGAACAGAGCAATAAAGAATTGCTTAGTTCGGAAATTGAAATCAATGAAAAAGTCACACAATTAGCCTTATCAAACCACTACAAATCAGAATTTTTGGCCAATATGTCGCACGAGCTCAGAACACCACTGAACGCGATCATGCTGTTATCAAAAATGATGATGGAAAATGCCGATGCGGTTCTGGACACGGTACACATCAAACGCGCCGAAGTCATTCACCGCTCAGGCCAAGATTTATTACTACTGATCAATGATGTGCTGGATCTGTCTAAAGTAGATGCAGGTCGGATGGATCTGAATATCGTTGAAATAGCCAGCGTCACTGTTGTAAGCGAATTAGTCGATCTATTTACCGCAACAGCGCAACATAATGGGATTGAATTTATTGTTGAAGATCGGCTACAGGACACGTTGATCAGCGATCCGGTGAAACTAAGCCAAATTTTACGTAATTTCCTCTCCAATGCGTTCAAATTCACCAAAACCGGCAGCGTCACTTTACGCCTTGAACGCCATCCGAATACACCACTACCGATTCGTATCAGCGTACAAGACACTGGCATTGGTATCCCTGCCAGTCAGCAAGACGCAATCTTTGAGGCATTCCATCAGGTGGATGGTTCCACCTCGCGTGAATATGGCGGAACAGGACTAGGTCTGACCATCAGCTTACGCTTTGCCAAATTACTGGGCGGACTGATTACATTAGAAAGTACAGAGGGAACTGGTAGCACAATCACCTTATGTCTTCCATCTCTGCTACCAGAAACCAGACATACACAGCAAAATCACCAACTCAGCAACAATGCAGATGCGAAGTTGAGCGCTATAACCGATGACCGAGAACATCTTCAGGTTGATGACAATGTTATTTTGCTTATTGACGACGACCCACATTTTGGCATGGCCATCGTTGAGTGCAATCATCGCCTTGGCTACAAAACGATCGTGGCAGTCACTGCAGCTCAGGGGCTAGCACTGGCAAAGCACTATCGTCCGACTGGCATTCTGCTCGATTTAGGATTGCCCGACCGCAATGGTGCAGATCTGCTGTACGAGATGAAAAATAGCAGTGAGTTAGCTGCGATTCCGGTGTATATCATTTCAGCCAGTGACCGTGAAGAAGCTGCCAGCATGACCTCCGGAAATAGCATCATTGGCTATTTACAAAAACCTGTCAGTGCCAACCAGGTCGCTCACGCAGAGGCTGTTTTACTCGCAACCATGACCAAGGCTCCTAGCGCCAATGTGTTGGTGGTTAGTAAAACCCAAACAGCCAATGACGACACCACGACCACTGCCGCTAGTGATACCGTACTGATGCTATTACTGTCTACTACACCTGAATCACAGGATATATTACATCACTACCACACTCATAGAGTCGATCCAGGAGATACGCTAAAAACTGCGCTGGATGCACAACCATGGGGAGTGGTTGTCATTGACCTAGGTGGCTTATCAATACCGAAGGGACTAGCGATTGCTAACACCGTCATCACCTGCCAGCCTGGCACTGCATTATTATTTTGCGGCATCGACTATATTAACGACGAGGATGAAGCCAGTCTGCGCAACTATACTGAATGCATCATCGTCAATAGCCCACACTCAGGCAAGCGCTTACTGGATAATATCGAACGTTTTCTCGACGCTGTACCCCGAACCTCCCTCGCCGTTACAGATGCGATCAAGAATGTGTCCACGACAAAACGTCTGCTTGGTCAATGCATTTTGGTGATTGATGACGATCCACGCAACTTATTTGTCATCACTGCAGCACTGGAACAGCAAGGAGCCAATGTCATCAATGCACTCAACGGACGCCGCGCGTTGGAGATGCTCAACAATATCAGCGTCAACTTAATTATCACCGATATCATGATGCCAGAAATGGATGGCTATCAAACCATCACCGCACTACGCGCCAATCCAGCATGGATGTCGATTCCCATCATCGCTCTGACCGCAAAAACATTGCCAGAAGAAAGAAAAAATATTCTAGAAATTGGCGCGGATGATTTTCTTACTAAGCCCGTTGACTATGATGTACTTAGCAATATGGCGGTCTTATGGTGTGCAAAAAAGCATTGACCACAGATGAATATCACCTCCCAATCTATAGGAAATCTGCGTCGTGTCGGCGTCCTCGGAATCCTAGAAACTCGCTGTGATCGCGATAGCCTACACCTACTTCTGGATCAGGCTAGGCAACACGAGGTGCTGCAAATTGATTTTTACGATGTTGAAACACTACCGTTTGATACCATCGCCGCCATCACACGCTGCATGGACCGCGGCATTTCGATCAAAATGATCAGTTATCACGGACTACTCACTAGTAGTCTACTGCGCTTAAATTTTCCGGTGCAACCGGCCCCCGTGTCTAAGCCTCTCAGCGTGACTAGCACGATGCAGAGCACTATTCAGATAAGCAGCAACAACATCATCAGCATGATGGATGATCGATTGCAACGATTTCTGGACGAAGTGTGGAATCGCTACGGCTATGATTTTAGAGAGTACCAGCGCGCCAGTTTATCGCGCCGGATTGCGGCCATGATGATTCGTTTTAACTTACCGGATTTTGACGAATTTCAGCATGCTATCTTCGCCGATCCAATCCTGTTTAATCGCATGGTAGTCGACATCTCGGTTGGGGTAAGTGATTTTTTCAGACACCCAGCCCAGTTTAAACTAATACGGGAAGTGCTTTTACCTTATCTGGAAAGTTTTCCAGTGATTAAATGCTGGTCAGCCGGTTGCGCTACGGGTGAGGAAGCCTACTCGCTAGCGATATTACTAGATGAGCTTGGTTTACTGAAGCGAAGCCGGTTATTTGCAACGGACTTCAATAGCTACCTGATTAATCTTGCAAAAAATGGCTTGTTTCCGCTCAAGTCACTACAACCGGGACAGACTAACTATCAGCAGAGCGGCGGCCAACACCATTTTGATGCAAGCATCACTCAAGGAAGTCGGTATTTTGGTATCAAAGATCATTTACGCAATGCCACTTTATTCCATCGCCACTCTCTGGTGGACGAAGGTATTTTTAATGAGTTTCAACTCATTTTATGCCGTAATGTTATGATTTATTTTATGCCTGAATTGCAAAGCAAACTATTAGCACGCTTTGCACAATCCTTACACCACGATGGCTTTTTGGTTCTAGGGCCGCAAGATGGCATTGACCACTTGGCGCGCAAGGCGGGTTTTATTCCTTATATCAAGGGTAGCCACATTTATCGGGTAGGTGACCATGCAAGCAATGGAGAGTTGAATGAATGATCGATTTTTAATTTTAATTGTCGACGATAATGCTAATAATCGCTTCGCTCTCCGAGAGCTGTTAGCTCAACTTCCTGATGTCGCCATCTTTGACGCAGCCTCTGGCGAAGAAGCATTATTACTCACAGTCGAACATGCATTTCAACTCATCTTACTGGACATACAAATGCCCGGCATGGATGGCTTCGAGACCGCCCATCTACTGCAAATAACGACACGTACCCATGCCATTCCGATTATATTTTTAACGGCAGTATTCAAATCGGATGAATTCATTCAACGTGGATACACTCTGGGTGCCGTAGACTATTTGACTAAACCACTGGACAATAACATTTTTTTAAATCGTGTAAAACACTACCACCATCTACATAACCGTGAAAAACGTCTAGTGGCGGCCATGAACGACATGCGTACCATGCAGGATGACTTGTTCCAGTCTCAAAAACTTTCTGCGCTCGGCGCCATGGTCGCTGGCATTTCCCATGAATTGAATACCCCGTTGGGTAATTCCAAATTGGCTGTGTCGACATTACAGGATCGGTTAATCGACATCAGTAAAAAATACCACGCAGGCATACTAAAACGCAGCACCATTGAGGAATTTATCACAGAAAGCATGGAAATCACCAATCTGGCAAACCGTTCCATCGAACGGGCATTATCACTGGTTAGCAGTTTCAAACAGGTAGCCATAGATCAAACTTCAGGCCAACGACGCACGTTTGATCTGGCGATCGTTATTGAAGAAATAATCGCCGCATTACGTCCTACTTACAAACGTGATCCTTGGCAATTCATCGTCGATATACCCTATGGCATCAGCCTTGACAGCTACCCCGGTCCGTTGGAACAAATTATCATCAATCTGGTACAAAACAGCATCCGCCATGGTTTTGAGGATCGTGCCCATGGCTGCATCACAATCTATGGACGTCCCGATCTACATGACACTATGCTGACTGATCAAGACAGCACTCACAATGATGTGGTACTGCTGTTTTCCGACGATGGTGCAGGTATAGTGCCAGAAAATCTGTCACGGGTCTTTGACCCTTTTTTCACCACCCACTTGGGGCGCGGCGGTTCAGGTATTGGACTGAATATTGTCTACCGCATCACCACTACCCTGCTTGGTGGCAGTATAAAAGTTGATTCAACGCCAAGCCATGGAACACGGTTTACACTCCGCATTCCTCGCCAAGCCCCCACCAACATGTGAATGTCATCTTTGTGTCATAAATTTAGCATACCATAATGATCTTCAAACGTGCGATAGCGCGACCCCCTCCGACCGATCCAATTTTTTGGAAAAAAAATGACCCTATTTTTTAAATCTGCAACATTATCTCTTGCTACCTTGCTGGCTTTTTCTAGCGCCCATGCGGCTGAAATGACTGGTGCAGGTTCCAGCTTTGTTTACCCTATCGCGGCAAAATGGGCTGAAGCGTATAAAGCTAAAACTGGTAATAGTCTGAATTACCAATCGATCGGTTCTGGTGGTGGAATTAAACAAATCAAAGCTAATACCGTTGATTTTGGTGCTTCAGATATGCCTTTGCCTAAAGAAGAACTAGATAAAGAAGGCTTGTTCCAATTCCCTGTGATTATGGGTGGCGTGGTTCCTGTTGTACATATCGAAGGTGTTAAACCAGGCGAATTGAAATTGTCCGGTGAAGTTTTGGCCGACATTTATTTAGGTAAAATCACCAAATGGGTTGCGCCTGAAATCGCCGCTTTGAATCCTGGCGTCAAGCTCCCTACAACCGATATTTCAGTCGTTCATCGTTCAGATGCTTCAGGTACTTCATTTTTGTTCACCGACTATTTGTCCAAAGTGAATGCTGAATTCAAATCCAAAATTGGTGCTGGCACGGCGGTGAAATGGCAAGTTGGCTTGGGCGGCAAAGGTAATGAAGGTGTGGCTGCGACGATTCAACAAATCAATGGTTCGATCGGTTATGTTGAGTATGCTTACGCCAAGAAAAACAAACTGTCCTACACCCAGCTGAAAAATCGTGAAGGTCAATATGTTGAGCCATCGATGACTAGCTTCAAATCTGCTGCTGCAGGCGCAGACTGGGCAAAAACTCCAGGTTTCGCAGTTGTATCAACAAACCAACCAGGCAAAACAAGCTGGCCTATCACTGGTGCTACGTTTGTGATTATGCATAAATCACAAGCTGAGGGTGCTAAAGGCAAAGAAGTATTGAAATTCATTGACTGGTCATACAAAAATGGTTCAGCCATGGCAACAGAATTGGACTACATCGCGATCCCAGAAAATGTGGTCAACATGATCGAAACATCATGGAAAACAGAAGCAAAAGACGCTGCTGGTAAAGCAATTTGGTAATCACATGGTTCACGTGGTGGTAGTATAAAAAAATGGCCTTCGATATCGAAGGCCATTTTTTTGCTATGACTACAGCCCTGCTCTGCTAAAACTTATACGTTGCTGATATCCCTGCCAACCAGTTACGTCCTGGTGCGCTTTCATAAAACTGGCTACTGGCCTGATTCACGATAACTGAACCGACATACGAACGATCAAGCAAGTTATCCACCCGAACAAATTCAGAGAGCGACCAGCCATTCGTATGTTGCCGAGCAATCGCACGCAAATTCATGATGCCATAACCACTGGCATAAGCTTGATTTAAATCATTGGCCGCCATGCTACCGGAAGCTCTACCCTCCGCGGCAAATTCCAATGACTTAGCCGGATTACGCCACATAAGTTCAGCAAATAAACTCTGGTCAGGTACACCAGGCAAACGACTGCCATTAGCAACGACATAATGCGTCGTCGTGGTTGTTGTAATATTTTCTGTATACGCTTGCTCAACCTTGGCATTCAACACCGTAGCAGCAATACTCGCTTGCAACTGATAGGGCAATTGCCATTGCCCACTGATTTCCAAGCCTTTACGGCTGGTTTTAGGCGCATTCATATATGCAGTTTTACCACCATTGCTGGAAGCGATGACAATATCGTTCGTGGTATTGGTATCGAACAGCGCTACTTTAAGTTGTGCTGTTTCGGAAATATCACTTTTCAAGCCAACTTCGACTTGTTGGGTACGTGCCGCTAACAATCCCATATTGCCATTATTCACGCCGCCATTATTGACGTAATTGGGACTGTAAATTAATTGATTCAAAGTAGGCGTATCAAAACCAGATCCGGTAGAAACGTAAACATTGGTATTTTTCTGGATATAATACTGTGCTGACAACATTCCTGTTGTTGCCTGATAATCGTGTGATCCCAGTGACGGCAAGGTATTGTTGCTGTATCCACTCAAATTGGTTTGCGACTGACGCACGCCGATAGTCAATGCTAAACGTTCGGTCGGACGTACTTCACCTTGCACATAAAAATCGAGAGCACGCGCTTCCATCGAAAAATTTTGATCGGTTGCGGCAACGACTGCTTGGCCTGCGGTATTGGTGAACGTAGTGCGATGATCTAGATTTTCATTACTTTCAATACCCACCACCAGTTTCATTGGCATATCGCCTATCGCACCGTTATGTAGCCAATTACTATTGACACCATAAAAATCACGTTTCAGATTAACGACTCCATTCACTGCCGAAGCTAGATACTGGATGGTGTGACGCTCGCCATCATAGGGTGCTACTGTAATAGAATCGGTAGAATTCAAGCGCTGGGTCACAACCACCCCAGCTTGAGTTTGGTCTACGCTTTTTCGTGTGTTATACGTCAATGCTCCAGCACCCGGCAAACGACGATCGGTCAATAATTGCGCAGCCGTCAACCCCAAGGGATCTGCTGCATCAAGATGCACATTATTCAGTACAATAGAAACTTTGGTGTCTTCACCTGCATTAAAGCCCAGTTTACCATTCGCATTAATACGGTCAGCATTGCTATGAGCACGGTAACCATCGGTATGCAGTATGCCTGTATCCAACACATAATTAATACCTCGTTGCTCACCACTAGCGTTGATACCAGACTTAATCTGTCCGTAGGAGCCAGTGGAAAAATACGGCGTTATTTCTGACCCTGGCTTGCCACTTTGAGAAACAATCGTGATAACCCCGCCGGCCGAATTTCCATATAGTACCGAGAATGGGCCACGTAATACTTCAATACGTTCGGCAGATGCTAGGTCGATATGCGACATTTGTCCCTGGCCATCTGCGGTGGTGCCAGGAATACCATCCACAATCAGTTTAATACTACGCGCGCCAAACACCGAATTAGCACCAAAACCGCGTGATGAAATCAGCAAATCTTGCGCGTAATTTTGCCGATTTAATGCAAAAATACCCGGCACCCGCTCCAATGGCTCAGACAAATTTTGCTCAGCCTGGCCATCATGAATTTGTCGGGAAGTGATGACATCGATCGATGCTGCCGTATCCATAATGCGTTGCTGAGTGCGACTGGCTGACACGACTACAGAACCGACTGTCTCAGTGCTACCGCTCGGTGCTACCGAATTCTCTTGCACACTAGTTTGCGCGTTACTTTCACCCGTCACCAGCGCTAAACCGGCTAATAGTGCGATGGCAGCAGCCACTTGTGTACGCTGACCAACAGCAGGAGTCGTCTCCATTTTTTGAGGCCAATTTATTTTTTTCATGGAATGTCGATGCACGGAATAGTGATGAATAAAAAAAAGCTGGACGAAAAACTTTAATGCGCGATGCCGTAGAGCGCTGCGTCCAGCCCAAACTTGGTATACGTTGCCTGATTGATGCCCTTACCATTGTGGGCAGTTAATACGTTTATTGTATCAACCGCACATCATAATGTTCAGAAAAAATCACACACCGCTACCAAGGGAGAGTTCGGGAATGTATCCGATTCAAGGCAATACTAAGTCAACACCGTGCTGAGCAAAGATTTTTTTCATCTCGCCCGAAGCAATTAATTGATCACTCGCCTCTTGCAGTGCTTGAGTCAATGCGACATTGTCCTTTTTCACAGCCATACCAATGAGCCAACCTCGGCTACTCAATCGTGGGAAAGAGATTTCCTCAACTGCAAAATTACTATCGTGACCGATGATTGCAGCGATTTCTGAACGGTTTGCCACAACACCGTCGACTTCTCCTGCTTTCAGTTTTTCCAAGGCTTCGATGCCGCTTGAGAAAATTTTCACATCGTCGCGGAATTTTCCGTCTTCTGCACCGATCAATAAAATAGCGCCTACAGAGGCTTTATCGACACCGATTTTTTTGCCTGATAATGAATCAAGGTTAGCGTAAGCTGGTATTTTGCGGGTATCGCGCACCAATCGCACTGCCTCATGATAATACGGCGCAAAAATAGTCACATTGCTGTTAGCGGCTTTGAGTGCAGGTTCAACAGGAACATGCAACAGTACATCCGCAGGACCATAGCCCATGTAGTGACCTTTCCACACCATATTACGCAGATCGTCATTCACATCATCACCGGCAGGAAAAGGCAACAACGCTAATTTCAATCCAAGTTTGGCCGCCAATGCAGCACCGACATCGACATCAATACCTTTATCATGATCAGAAAATGGAGCAAAATCAGTATAAATCGCGACGGATAATGTGCCAGGCGCCTTGGTCAGTCCCGCGTTGGCTTGTGCTTGCGCTAGCAAAGGCAGGGAGCCGCTGAAAATGCACGCTGCAGTGACCAAAGCGCGTGCAGCCAGCGTCTTTGTGTCCCTGATGTGGGTGAATGGACGAAGTACTACGTCATTCATGAACTGGCTTGCAGCTGAATTAAAAAATCGCGTCATAGTGTCTCCTCCCGGATTATTCCGGTGATATTTTGATTATGGATCAGGCAAGTAGATAACTGTAACTACTTAGCAACCGATATTACTACATTTGCAACAAAAAAATACTGGTATGACGATGGGAATAACGAGCGCCAAACAAACACAAAATGTGACCTGTCTATCCTATAATGACAATTGCATCACATCGTGAAAAAGACGCACGCTCTAGAATCAACGGACGCCCTTGCTTATTTATTGACCGCAGCCATACGCAATGTTTCCAGATACGATTTAATCGCCCACATCGCTTCCTGATTCAAGATGCCTTCAAACGGAGGCATGTAAACAGCACCATTCCGTACTTTTCCGTGACGGATTGAAACCAAGAAATATTGATCAATATCTGTATAGCACGCTTTCTTTTTTACTTCATTTTTTATATCCAAACAATCACGATCTAATAAACGCAGATCAGGGGCAATACCGCCAGATTGGGCTTGCAATCCATGACAACGGGCACAATTTTCCGCAAACGCCGACGTACCAATTTTAATCGCCTCTGCTTGTCCGGAAAATGGATTTTGATCACGCCAGTCCGCACCCAACGTTGGCAACGTTTTGGTGTCAATCGGTTGCGGCGTAACATCACCATGAGCAAAAGCGATGGATGTAACCAACGCGGCCATTAGCATTGAACCTGCGAAAATCAGTGAAGTGCTCTTTTTCATACATTCTCCTCCATAAGGTATAAATTTGTTTATGCAACTATGAGCAATTGCCGTGCCATCATTTTTTGCATTGATATTTCTCAAGAATTGAGTTCAAACAAACGTAAATTAGTTGCGATTTGGCGCATAATACGCTTGTCTAATCGTAAATTTACCAGTGATTATGGCACTTCAGATACACGCAACTGCGGTGGACGACACGTGTTGCAATGCGGATTTTGTTAAATTTCGTCGCAAGCACACTATTTTCAAGTAAGATATCAATAGCATTGTTCTGTTTATGAACACTTGTGACAATTTGCACCAGTATTGCATTGATACAACACATCTTCAAAATATAAATTAAAATAAAATAAAAATAAACGTAAAATCACTTGATTAATTAAAACGACAAGCAGAGACATCTACCGCACCACAACCCAAATCACCACGATCATAATGGTGACGTGGTGGTGATGGTATGCTGCACCACACTGCATTTGGGGAGAGACAATGAAATCACATGGCACAGTACCTGCTTTTGATGTAAAAACCATGATAGAAAAATCTCATCAACGCTCGGTTGCTTACGGACTGTCCCAGCTGGCGCCGCCGGATTTTAGCCCTATCGGACGTTCTGATTTTTCTTTGCTACTGGATCAAAATCGCAGTCTGCACACGCATGCGTTGCCAGTCATGGAAACCCTGTTCGAGCAAATCATTAACACCCACAACATGGTGATACTCACTGATGTCAATGGATTAATTTTACATTCGCTCGGCGATGACGATTTCTTGGAAAAAGCCAATCGTGTCGCATTGCAACCTGGCGTCGCTTGGTCAGAATCGAGCAAGGGAACCAATGCCATCGGCACCGCTATTGTTGAACAATCATCGGTGCAAGTGCATGCCCATGAGCATTTTTTGATTTCCAACCATTTTTTGACGTGCTCAGCATCACCGATCATGGATCACCATGGCAATGTGATTGGCGTATTGGATGTCACTGGTGATCAGTGTAGTTTTCACAAACACACTATGGCCTTGGTTCGTATGTCGGCACAAATGATCGAAAATCAGCTTTTTTTAGCTGCGTTTCAAAATGCGTTTACCTTACACTTTAATACACGACCTGAATTTATCGGCACATTAATGGAAGGCATCGCCTCCTTTTCACCATCAGGACGTTTTCTATCAGCTAACCGCAGTGGTTTGCTACAACTAGGTTTACCATTACCAGCTCTGCAGTCCAATACCTTCAGCTCCTTATTCGGCTTATCAGTATCGGCGTTATTTGACCATTATCGAACTGCGTCCCCATCTCTGCTCAATTTATGCATGCCGAGTGGCGTCCACGTTTTTGGTCGCGCACAATTACATCAGATTAACAATACGTTTCACCAGTCGGCTGGTTTGACGCGTGCTTCAGATGAAATCATCGTCAATGCACGCGCTGAGGCTGGCACGCCCGCTGGTTCTAATTCTAATTCTGGTTCTAATTCCAATGCTAACTCTGACACAACAAATAGCTCGGGATTGGGAAATACTACTTCAGCCTCTGACTTTACTTCCTCAGCAACAAATTCTCGCAATAACCAACATGCGCGACGTATGTCTGGCCTCCGGTATTTAAATACTGGAGATCCGCAGGTATCTACCCTGATTGACAAAGTCACTAAAGTACTGGGACGCGATATTCCCATTTTAGTTGTCGGTGAAACAGGTACGGGGAAAGAATTACTGGCACAAGCTATTCACAATGACTCCCCGCGAGCGCACGGTCCATTTGTCGCAGTCAATTGCGCATCTATTCCAGAAACGCTAATTGAATCTGAGTTATTCGGTTATGAAGACGGCGCATTTACTGGTGCCCGCAAAAAAGGATCCGTCGGCAAGATTCTACAAGCCAATGGCGGCACCTTGTTTCTGGATGAAATTGGCGACATGCCCTTTAGTCTTCAAGCCCGATTGTTACGTGTACTACAGGAACGTATGGTGACGCCGTTAGGTAGCACAAAATCGATCACCGTCAATGTCGAATTGATTTGCGCGACGAACCGCAATCTGCGTGAGATGATCAACAAAGGGGAATTCCGCGAGGATCTTTACTATCGACTCAATGGGTTGGTCGTCAAATTGCCACCACTGCGCGAGCGTACCGACATCGAAATTGTCGTCGAAAAAATTCTGATGGCGGAATCAACTAGCGGTCGTTACACGCTATCACCTGAAATCATGCAGTTATTCAAGCAGCACAACTGGCCTGGCAATTTCCGCCAACTGACCAATTTACTGCGAACTGCTATTGTCATGGCAGACACTGAACACGTTATTCAACAGCGCCATCTTCCCGATGATTTTTTGGATGATATCGAAACGACACAATCCAACAAACAGAGCAAAAACACGAAATGGATGGTATCCAATGGCAATAATCTGGAACAAGTTGAAGCGGCTGTGATTCAGCAATCGCTGGAATCCAACGGTGGTAACGTTTCTGCCACAGCACGGGCGCTTGGCGTATCACGCAATACGATTTATCGAAAAAAATCGACTGGCTAATTCCACTGCATCAGGTGCGCATTGGTGACAACATCACCGTGCGCACGACTTGTCCCATTCTGCAACACCACCGCACTGTATTACAACACCTCGCACGCAACACCACTGTCTCACTTACACTGCACTTACACCGCACTACCACACTATCTCCGCCTGAAAATCACCGTCAATGACACAGGCATGATACTTGCGTCCATTAAGTGAAAAATACCTCCTTTCATCGCTTACTGGTTACCCATGAAAATACGCATACTTGGTTCGGCAGCTGGCGGTGGCTTTCCACAATGGAATTGCAACTGCCGCAACTGTGCCGGAGTACGTAATGGCAACATCAAAGCTCAGGCGCGCACCCTAGCATCTATCGCCGTTTCGTCTAACGATATTGACTGGGTATTAATTAATGCTTCACCCGATATACTAACGCAGCTCCAAGCAACACCGGCGATGCAACCGGCTCGTCGTTCCCGCGACACCGGCATCGCCGCCATCATGTTAATGGATTCACAAATCGATCATATCACCGGCTTATTAATGCTGCGTGAAGACAAACCGATCCCGCTATACTGCACTGCATCAGTATGGGATGATCTGACCATCGGACTACCACTAGTGCCGGTGTTATCGCATTATTGTGGCGTACACTGGCACATACTGGCACCCACGACTACGCCGGCACCGACACCAATCAAACTACCGCAAATTCACGACATTCACTTTACACCGATTGTCTTACCCTCAAAAGCGGCACGCTACTCACCCCACAGTGAGCATCCCCAACCTGGTGACAGTCTAGGACTACTCATTGAGAACACCCAAAATGGGAATACGCTGTTTTTTGCCCCTGGTTTGAATAAACTCGACAACCACATCATATCCATAATGAAAAATGCCGACTGTCTCATCGTCGATGGCACGTATTGGAGTATGAATGAAATGATCGCCCTTGGATTTTCTGAAAAAACAGCAACGGAATTAGGCCATTTACCGCAAACCGGCCCAGAAGGAATGATTGCGCTACTCGACAGCATGCCTAAGCCACGCAAAATTCTTATTCATATTAATAATACCAACCCCATTCTGGATGAAGAGTCACCAGAACGCGCCACCCTGACTCAGCACGGGATAGAGGTTGCGCTTGATGGAATGATAATTGATTTATAACCAAGAAAGCTGATGATGACCAAAAACGCAAGCACGCTAAATCACATAGCAAAACCTAAATTAACAGACTTTTTTCAATTGCAGTGGCAGGATGCCCAGAGTAATTATGTATTAACCAATAATGAAAAGGGGGTAATCAAGCTTAATCGCAGTGCAGCGGAGATTCTCAAGTTATGTAATGGCCTACGCGATATCCCCGCCATCACACGTGAACTGGAACGCACATTTTCGATTAGTGGGTTACAACATGACGTAGACGATTTTTTACGCGTTGCTTGTGAGCGTCAGTGGGTTTGCTAGATATTCGTTTTTTAAATTAGCAATCGCGTTTTTATTCGTTTTATGTTGGCTTTTGTTTCGTTACATTGGAGTACTGCTGCAACAGCAACAGTACTCTATCCGAAATAACGACGAAAGCGCACCATGACCGACCTTGCTGCTAACACCACACATAATAGCCTCCACTATTTCGGCCCTGACTATCTTACTGAGTCAACAGGGTCGCAAGGAACGTATCACCACACCGCATCCAGCTTAGCGCTGGTTCCCGATGCGACAAACTCCGAAACTGTACTGAATCAGGCTCGCCAACAAGCGCTAGAGCTACAACTGCCCTTTGCTGGCAGCATTAGTCCGCCCGAGGCATGGAAGCTAACACAAGACCACGCAGCAACGCTGGTCGATGTACGTACCAATGAGGAACGGCATTTTGTTGGCTATATTCCAAAATCGCTCCATGTTGCGTGGGCGACTGGTACACAAATGAATAAAAATCCACGCTTCGTCAAGGAACTTGAAGCAAAAATTAAAGACAAAGCAGAAATCATTCTATTGCTATGCCGTAGTGGCAAGCGTTCTGCTGCCGCAGCTCAGGCCTTGACCAAAGCCGGATTTACCAATGTTTTTAATGTGCAAGAAGGATTCGAAGGTGAGTTGAATGCATCACTTCAACGTGGCTTACAAGGTGGTTGGCGCTGGCATAACTTGCCTTGGGTACAAGAATAATCGACCAAGGTCGCCACAAAAAATCACGAAGAATCACGAAGGAATCGCCATGAATACATTTTTTTACACCCAATCGATCGCATCAGTATCATGACACGTCTGACACATTCCCCCAAAAATGGCAGATCCTCCCTATTTGACATTGATCAGGTAGTCGGTGATCTGGCGGCAGTACGACATCAATGGCGTTCCAGTCAACAGCGCTCAACTGAGCCTGGTGGTCGTGAACTACCATCACGCGATGCACTTGCCAAAATCATCAGCGATTTACGTGGAGCCTTGTTTCCAATGCGCCTCGGGCCTCCCGAATTACGCCAGGAAAGTGAAGACTTTTATGTGGGGCACACGCTGGATTGCGCGCTGCACGCCCTGCTATCGCAAGTGCGCCTAGAACTGGGTTATGCTGCCCGCTTTAGCACTAAAAATAGCAATCAAGAAATTCTCAAAGAGGATCGTGCTATCGATATAGTACGTGAGTTTTCCCGTGCATTACCGGCTATTCGCGCCTTGCTCGACAGTGATGTCATTTCCGCCTACCGTGGCGACCCTGCTGCACATAGCGTAGATGAAGTGCTGTTGTGTTATCCCGGCACACTCGCGATGATTCATCACCGTATCGCACATCAATTACATACATTGGGTGTGCCATTACTGGCACGTATTGTCGCCGAACTAGCACATGGCCAAACCGGCATAGACATTCATCCAGGTGCCAGCATTGGCTCTGGTTTCTTTATGGATCATGGCACTGGCATCGTTATTGGCGAAACTGCCGTGATTGGTCAACGGGTACGTATTTATCAGGCCGTTACATTAGGTGCCAAGCGCTTCCCAGTTGACCCTGACGGAAAATTACAAAAAGGGATAGCACGCCATCCGATTGTTGAAGACGATGTTGTCATTTATGCCGGTGCAACCGTGCTGGGTCGTGTCACCATCGGACGCGGTGCCATCATCAGCGGAAATGTCTGGGTGACTACCGATGTTCCCCCTGGTGGTCAAGTGAGTCAAGCCAGCTTGCGTCATGAACAACGCTCCGATCAACCTGAATTTTCTCCTGCGTTATGAGTGATCTATGTGGGAACTTTGGCTTATCGGTACGGCGGCTACGTGATTCACATTGCTGGTCGCAAGAGGTGTTAGCAGAAAAAGCCAACCTGAATCGCTCGTATATCGGCGAAATCGAACGCGGAAAAGTCATTCCTTCTCTGGTGACAGTAGAAAAATTAGCAAGTGCACTCGACATAACGATGGCAGATTTACTCAACTTATGTGAGCAGTTACACCACACTCAACATAACTAACATTTTTCCAAGCACACATAATTTATTCTGCCACACAGCAACACCACGACCAAGCAACATACCACGTTGATGGCTATAGCCTGTTGAAAGATGTCTTCAGACAACTGAAACTATGCAACTTACCAAATGACCAATTAATTATTTAATTTAGTCAACTAATTTAGTTTTATAAGTTTATTACTTTCTCGATTTATATACCGTATTTCACCCATAACGCTTAGCAATGGAGCACATCATGTCAGACTTACCAACTCCCCAGGCGCTTGGCGATAATGCCGCGCGCCAGTTAGCCAATGCGACCAAGACAGCGCCGCAACTATCCACTATTTCACCACGCTGGTTAGTACATTTATTGCAATGGCTCCCCGTAGAAGCCGGGATTTATCGTCTAAATCAAGTTAAAAATCCAAAAGATGTACGGGTTGCATGCTCACAACGCGATGAATCAGAACTGCCGCAAACCTTCGTTGATTATGAAGAACATCCACGTGAATATTTCCTCAATGCGGTCACCACTATTCTGGACGTACATACACGGGTATCTGATTTATACAGCAGCCCGCATGATCAAATTAAAGAACAACTGCGCGTTACCATTGAAACCATCAAGGAACGTCAGGAGAGTGAATTAATCAACAATCCCGACTATGGCCTGTTAGCCAATGTCGCGGAAGATCAACGCATTTCTACCTTATCCGGCGCACCCACACCCGATGACTTGGATGATTTGCTGACTAAAGTATGGAAAGAGCCCGGCTTTTTCCTTGCCCATCCTTTAGCCATTGCCGCCTTTGGCCGTGAATGTACCCGTCGCGGCGTGCCGCCACCAACAATCAGTTTATTTGGCTCGCAATTTTTGACCTGGCGCGGGATTCCATTAGTGCCATCCGACAAACTACCGATCGAAGATGGCAAAACCAAAATTTTATTGATACGCTCCGGCGAAAAACGTCAAGGTGTGGTTGGCTTATTCCAGCCAGGGTTAGCAGGCGAACAAAGCCCTGGCTTATCCGTTCGTTTCATGGGCATCAACCGGAACGCGATTGCGTCGTACTTAATTTCGCTCTACTGCTCATTGGCTGTGTTGACAGACGACGCGATTGCAGTTCTTGATGATGTAGAAATCGGTAAATACCATGACTATCCTGACACCTACAAATAACCCAGACACTGCCGGCTTGCCGGATCAGGACACGCTCAACCGCATGGCGGGAGAGCTGTTCGCCATGCTCCCTGGCGACCCTCAGGGAATTGCGCAACTGATCTCTGGATTTGCACCGCGTAGCTTGCCGGTTATGCGCAATGCCGGTTTAAATGCTGGCTTGCCTGTTAGTACGCCGACCGAATTGCCGCCAGGCCTGCCGCCGAGCCTGCCGCTGCATTTGACCGACAATGTACCAAGCAGCTTGCCAGCAAATTCGCCAACGACTGTGCCGTCGAATTTTCCATCAAATGTGCCCACACATGCGCCTACAGCGCCTGTGAATGCCCGCCCAGATACAGCCAATGCCCCAGAACCTTATTATTTTCTGGAATATGCCAATGCCAACCGCTTAGCTAGTCAACATCCGCAGCAGTTTGACGGTTTGACCGATGGACGACAAAACGCTGCACCAAGTCAGTCGCAGAGTTTTGTCCCACAGTCAGGACAGTTGCCTGGGCAAGATCCGCTAGTGGCATTAATTGGTGAACTATTTCCCTCGCCTAAAGCAGCGGCACAGGTGCACCCAGCGACGCCTGCGACTCCAGCATCATCGCATGCACCGCGCTCGTGGGATACGGCGCCAAATCAAACACTACAAGGTCAGCCAGCTACTGGACATGCGCAACATTCAGCATTCCAAGCACATGCACCGTTTGATATTCATGCGGTTCGACGTGATTTTCCGATTTTGTCGGAACGTGTCAATGGTCGTCCATTAGTCTGGTTTGACAATGCCGCCACCATGCAAAAGCCTCAAGCGGTGATTGATCGGATTAGTTATTTTTATGCACATGAAAACTCTAATATCCACCGTGCTGCACATGAACTGGCTGCACGCGCTACCGATGCCTATGAGGGTGCTAGAGATACGGTAGCCCGTTTCATCGGCGCCCGATCCAGTAGTGAAATTATTTTTGTCCGTGGCACCACCGAAGGTATTAATCTGATTGCGCAAACGTTTGGCAAACAGCATATCGGCAAGGACGATGAAATCATTGTGTCGCATCTGGAGCATCATGCCAACATCGTACCGTGGCAATTACTCTGCAAACAAACCGGTGCAAAGCTTCGGGTAATCCCAGTAGATGATAGTGGTCAGATTATCCTTTCTGAATTCAGTAAATTACTGAATTCACGCACGCGACTGGTATCAGTGACACAGGTATCAAATGCCTTAGGTACGGTCACGCCTATTCAAGAAATTATCGCATTAGCACATCGGGCTGGTGCGCGTGTGCTGGTGGATGGCGCGCAGGGAATTTCGCACATGCCAGTCAATGTCCAGCAACTGGACGCTGATTTTTATGTATTTTCTGGGCATAAAATTGTCGGCCCAACTGGCATCGGCGCGGTCTATGGCAAACAAGAGCTTCTGGATCAACTACCACCATGGCAAGGTGGTGGGAATATGATTGCTGATGTGACGTTTGAACATACGCAATACCAACCAGCGCCATCGCGTTTTGAAGCTGGCACGGGAAATATCGCGGATGCTGTCGGTCTGGGAGCCGCATTGGAGTATATCGAGCGTATCGGCATCATGAACATCGCACGCTATGAGCATGCATTGCTAGAGTATGCCACTCATGGCCTGTTATCTATCCCCGGCTTACGGTTGATTGGTACAGCAGCGAATAAAGCCAGTGTTTCATCGTTCGTCATGACAGGATATAAAACCGAAGAAATTGGTCGCGCATTAAATCAGGAAGGTATCGCTGTACGATCCGGCCACCATTGCGCCCAACCAATTTTACGTCGTTTTGGCGTAGAAACAACGGTTCGACCATCACTGGCATTTTACAATACCTGTGAAGAAATCGATCATATGATCGCAGTTCTACGCAATTTGTCTGGCTCACGCCGAGCATAATAACAATCCATCGTTAGCTGTTCTGTAGCACTATTCCCTCAGCGCCATCCCCGCAGCAGCCACTGTCGGGATGGCGTTGCCACCTCCGACTCTCACCAACTATAAATTGCTCCTTTACTAATTCAATTTACTTGATGTAACATCCTTTTTAGTTGCGTAATGCATCATTGTGATCACGACGCCGACAAAAAGAGAATGGAATGCAATCTTGAAACAATTACACAATAAACTACGTCATTTTTTTGGACAAGATTTGCCGGTTCGTGATGTCCCCTTACATTTTTCTCTTCCGCACAACACTGGCAAAGAGGGAGCAGCGTCAGGCGGAGCGACGTTTTACCGTGATCTGAACACATCAAAAAACGATGCAACACGGCAGCTACGTCTGATACGCACTGAAATGACATCCCTCAACCGGCGGACCTTAAGGCCCAGTTCGCGCCAACGCCTCACCCTTGACATGATTGCTCTGTTTTATCCTTTGGCGATCAAACAACTCACCTACTACGCGCGTCTGAACTCCGTACCTGTGCACCCCGAACAAGTACAAATAGTGGATGACGTCATCGCCATGACCCGCATAGCGATCATTTCTTATCAAATTTTATTTTCCGAATATTATAATGGAAGCAATTTCAACTACAGCAGAAATCGTAGCGTGGTGCTGGAATCTGCCTCTTTGATATTTGAACTATTACGCCTAAAACAGCGTGCTTTAGCAATCAATTATCAATTGCTTCCAGAACAAGACTGGAAAACGGCGAACACGCTTTTTTACGTCATGAGTCAATTTGACGATGTCGATGCTGTTTTACCATCCACACAACGCGTGGATGGGATGGATGGTGCAAAAAGCCTGCGTGCACAGTTTACCTTGCTTCACCTGATCGCCAAATTCGACATGCTGCGTTGGCCTTCGCACTTACAATTAATCATTGCATCCTATTTTCATAATAGCAATCATGCTGTGACTGTGCTCACCAGCGATACACAAAAGCTGAACGGTCGTGATGATCTGATCACCTATTGCTACAGCACACAAGCAGCTAGTGTTAGTAGTGATCAATCGCCATCTGACATGACACAAATTGATAAACCGTTAGGTGAGAAAATTGTCTTATCCTGTGCTGCTTTATTCACTACAATCAAAAAAGATTGTATGACGCTAATACAGGCAAAACACACCAATACCTCAAGTGCTGTCCCGACACGCTTCAGTATTTTTTCCCAAATCGATCATTTAGTTATTGCCAACCAATTACTCACTGGACTGGACACAACACCCGCTCCCCTCCAACTCAGCAAAGAAACTACTGTCGATGATTTACGCATCTATGTCGATTTTCAAAATTTGTTTTCTTTGTTTCGTCACCGTCAGGGCAAGTTTAAATCTGAGCAACGTCTCGTCGATATGCTCGCGTCCCGTTCAGCGATATTTTCGGACGATGACAAAGCCACAGAAAAAAGTTTGTGGAATTTATTAATCAAAAATGAAAAAATGATGCGTCTTTCGACCCATGAAACCAATCACACTACATCGATGTCGATTGGGTCATTGGTGGCTTATGGTGTGGGAGACGATATCAAGCAGCCCAAACTCGCCGTCATTTCGCGGTTTTTTAGACCATCGACCCAAGTTGTTGAAATTGATTTTCAGACGATTGCCAGTTATGCCGAAGCCGTAGCAATCACCCAAAATGGTGCCGACAAACAAAAATCCAGCATAACAAAACCGATACCAGGGCTTTTGGTCTACGACGAAAAAAGACCGCACGAATGGGGATTAATTATCGCACCCCAATCAATTCTGCCTGGATTTGACACATTTACCTTGGTACGCAATGATGTTGAGTTGTTGGTTGAACTAAAAAATGGGCGTATTGCAACCCCCAATTTCAGCTACTTCACCACCACATTAACTTCCGCACAACTCGATTTTCAGGGTGAACCGGAATACGAGAAAATGACATCAACCGCGATGACTAGGCATGCAGGTGCATTTTCGCTATAAATTCTTCCTCAGCCAAACATCTGACAACGTTGTAGCTGAGGTTTAGTTCCTAATTTTAGCAACAATGAGTGCTTGTGAATATACCCTGCTTACTAGACTGCATCACGTTAATCCACAGTAGATGCAGAGGATTTTTTTCCGCCGAACAGATACGTTACACCAACCCAAATACCTCTTGGCGCTGAGGGCACCATGGCAAGTTCATTTTGAGCCGTAAACATATTTTGACCAAGAATACCAAAGGTATTGTAATTTTTATCGAATAAATTACTTACCTTCGCAAATAACTGCCAATGCGACGACACGGTGTAATGACTATCCAGATTGACGATGGCATATCCAGCCAATGGACCGTTGATGTCTTGATTATTTTCATCGCCATGCGCATATTGCCCGCTAAATGCAATGACATTGGTGCCAATATTCCACGCTGGCGTCGCATCATAACTAGCACGCAGTTTCAAGGTCTGACGTGCAACACCCGGCAATTGATCGCCTTTGTTTACTGTGATCAAACCTGTGGTCGGATTCGCCATACTATTTTGCGGTGAGGCTTCGGTAAATGCAGTTTCATAGGTCGCTTTGACGAAGCCATAGTTTGCTGCAAGTGTCAGGCGATCAAATTTTCCATTGAGGCCAAATTCGAGACCACGGCGTTGAGTCGTACCCACATTTTGAAAAAAGCCAGTCACGCCATTATTAGCACCGTTAGCAATAAACTGAATGTCATTGTGATTTTCAGTGTTATAGGCTGCAAAATTCCATCCAATATTCGATGAAATTTTTCCGCGCATACCGCCTTCCCACGTTTTGGAGACAATCATATTCAAATTAGGATCGGAAGCAAACCCGGTTGGCAAGGCACATGGCTGGGCTGGATTGGCACACGATAACTCAACTGGACTAGGAGCACGCATCCCTTCGTTATATCCTGCATACAAGGTCAGATTGGTGACTGGATTAAAATTCAATCCCACGGCCGGATTCAATCGTTGGTAGCTGTGATTGCCGTTCAAATTACCGATAGTGCCATTGCCATCGTTACTGGAACCACTTAAATCTACCGTAGCATAATTATAGCGACCAGACAGTGTCAGATTCCATTGATTATTAAATGCGAAATTATCTGTAGCAAACAAGCCATAATACTTGTTTGTTGTCGCCAGATTGACGCCACCCTGATAATAAGGATTGGCCGGATTAATGGCGTTAGAACCGTCCGGATTAATAGTGTACGTGGTTTCGCCAATTAAATTTGCGCCATACGTCGTGCTGTTATAACTCACTCTGCTTGCGTCGACCGACGCGCCGACCGTAAAGGTATTTTTATGTCCCAAGAGTTGATCTAGTAAACTTAATTGCAGAGAAGCACCGACGGAATGCTGACGAGTGGAAGCCAGAATATTCGACGCATCCAGATCTCCCGTGCTTTGATTCGCTACGCAGTTTTCTGCAACAGTCACACTGTTGTCACAGGAAGCATTGCTATTAGCATTGATGGCATTACTACCACGATAATATATATTTCCATCAAGCAATTTATTGTCATCAATTAAACGCGACCCTTTCAGTGCCACCAACGCATTTTTATTGGTAATATAATCAGGTGCAGAATACGCATAGGAAGGGTTATTCAGCATAGACACCGGCAATACTGAAGGGCCATTCATGGTATTGTCAGCCAGTGCCAGACTGAACTCTAGCCTATTATCAGCATCATGCCAGCGTTCTTTGGTAAATAGCTGGCGGATGTCACTACTACTGAAATCACGATACCCATCTTCATGAAACACATTGCTTGCGACATAGTAATCGACATCATGCTCGGTATCAACGCCACCATACTCAGCAGCAACTGACCGTCGCCCCCAAGAACCACCACTGACCGTCGCTTTAAAACCCGGATTGCTTGTGCCGTTTTTAGTGTCTACTGCAATGGCGCCGCCCAAGGTATTCAGTCCAAAGAGGGGGTTTGATCCCGGTATCAGATTCACGCTAGCAATCGCATTGGCAGGAATAAGATCCCAATTGACGATATCACCAAAGGGTTCATTCACACGTACCCCGTCAAAAAACACCGATAGTCCAATGGCGGTTCCTAAAATCGGCGATGCAGTGAAGCCCCGATAAGAGATATCCATCTGGTAAGGATTGCCGACACTATTACTGGCATTGACCGAGCCGAGATTACTATCCATGAACTCACCCAAATTGAGTGATTCTTGTTGGCCAATTTGTTTTGATGTCGCAATTTGCACATTTGAGGGCACCTGACTTAATGGTGTCCCTAATGACGCGAGCGGTGCGGTTGCAACGACGACGACCTGCGCCACGGCAGGACTGTCAATGGCGTTAGCTGTAACCGTCGTTTGAGCTATCGTTTCAGCCATCACGCTCTGTGCTGCCGCTACGATGGCGACCTGAATTAATTTATTTTTAACCATTTTTACATTCCCAAGAGGTCATTCACGCTCACGTTGTCATCATGATGACAACGTGTCTCCTAATTAATGACGTGATATGACGCAAGAATCGCACGTTACAAAGAATGCTGACAAGGGAATTTGTCCCGCTGATACATGCATATCATGGGAAATACCAATCTATTCTAAATGTGTTCTGCCAAAAACATCAATGTGCGTCCAGTTGCCTCGGCCGAGGCACGTTGATTGAAAACGGCCGTACGACCCCAACAATTAAAACCGTGTCCGACATTAGGATAAATCACAAAGGTCGCATTAGTTTTACCTGCAAAGGCAGATTGCACAGTTGCGATATTTTCTGGGGTAATGTGGGCATCAGCGCCTGCATAATGAAATAAAATCGGCTGGGTGATGCTGTGCGCGATATCGACGTGCTGGTCAATCCCACCGCCATAAAAACTAACGATGGCATCCACAGCAGTGATTGCTGCCGCCCGATAAGCCAGTTGACCACCCAGACAATAGCCCAATGTCGCCACTTTACCGCTAACTTCGGGCAAAGCACGCAATGTATCCACTGCCGCAGCCACATCTTTTGCCGCTAATGCCGTATCGACTTTTTGGTAATACCCGAAAGCTTGCGCTATACCGGCCTCGTCATAAGGTAGATCTACACGCGGTGCCAAACGCCAGAATATGTCCGGTGCTAGCACCACAAACCCCGCCAAGGCATATTGATCCGCAACAGCACGTATATGAGCATTCACGCCCCAAATTTCTTGTACCAATACAATCCCAGGGCCACTACCACTTGGTGGCAAGGCAAGATAACCGCTCAAGCCACTTGCACCCGCAGCCACTCCCTCAGTAGGGATAGATATCCAATTTCCGCTCATCGTGTGATCCTCATGATGTGATCCTTCAGTTTATGTAAATTTTCTAGCATGTCATCTTACACTGTTCTTCAACGATAGCTTTACTCCCGCTGTTACTCCACTGCATTCATCGCCTCACCTAAGGCATTCACCAAACTGGTTATTTCCTCTTTTGTGATCGTAAATGGCGGGGCCAACTGGATAGTGTCACCACCATAGCGCACGTAAAATCCGCGTTTTAAACAGTGCATGGCGATCTCATACGGGCGACGGGCTGGCTCGCCGGGAAAAGCCGCAATAGTGATACCCGCAGCCAATCCGATATTGCGAATATCGGTGACGTGCCTCGCACCGCGAAGACTGTGTACTGCTTGCTCAAAAAATGGTGCCAGCGCATTGACTTGCTCTAGACTGTTTTCCTGCTCTAATAAATCCAAGGTAGCAAGGCTGGCTGCACAAGCGACTGGGTGTGCCGAATAGGTGTACCCGTGTGGGAATTCCAGCAGGTAATCAGGGCCGCCCTGCTGCATAAATGCCTGATAAATGTCACTTTTAACAACCACTGCGCCCAATGGCTGGGTGCCATTTGATACTTGCTTGGCCAAATTCAGTATGTCCGGCGTAACACCAATGAGTTCCGATGCCGTGTAGGCTCCGACCCGCCCAAATCCGCTAATCACTTCATCAAAAATCAACAAAATTTGATGCTGATCACAAATCGCACGCAAGCGTTGTAAGTAACCTTGAGGTGGGACGATAACACCAGCAGAACCAGAAAATGGCTCAACAATCACGGCGGCTATCGTCGAGGCGTCATGTAATGCGATCAGAGTGAGCAATTCATCCGCCAATTCAACCCCATGCTCTGGAAAGCCACGCGAGTAGGCATTTTTTGCCAGCAGAGTGTGCGGCAGATGGTCAGCAGCAATAGTCTGACCAAATAGTTTGCGATTAGCCGCAATACCACCCACCGAGATACCGCCAAAATTGACACCGTGATAGCCTTTTTCACGCCCGATGAATAAGGTTTTACTAGCCTGTCCTTTAGCGCGCCAGTAGGCACGTGCCATTTTGAGCGATGTGTCGGCGGCCTCAGAACCAGAACCGGTAAAAAAAACATAATCAAGACCAGCAGGTGTCAGTGCTTTGATGCGATTGGCCAGTTCAAATGACAATGGATGACCAAACTGAAATGCAGGGGAATAATCCAGTGTCGCCATCTGACGCGTCACTGCCGCGGTGATTTCCTGACGACCATGACCAAGCCCACAACACCATAAGCCAGATAATCCATCCAGAATTTTTCCACCATGCGCATCCACGTAGTAATTACCTTGTGCGCCGACAATCATACGAGGATTGGCTTTAAAATCACGGTTACCGGTATAAGGCATCCAGTGTGCCTCCAGCCAATCACGCCCTTGCTTGGAATCGCTGACATCGCGTTCATACTGCGTCATACTGAACTCCTGAATTTGTGAGTGAGACATCGGGCTTACGCAAAATCTTAAGTAAGATATTAAGTACGATCTTAATATAGGCAGTTAGCAAAATCACGTCAACGCTTTTCAGCCCAACCAAGCATGACCTCGTAGGTTAAGGGCAACATACCATCAGCCCCACGCACCTGTTCATACCGCACTTTTGCAGACTGCCATGCGGTTTTCCCCATCAAACTACGACGCCGGTTAGCGCCAACCTGATTAGCACCGATGCCGCGTATGGTGGCGAGCAAACTACTAAAATCACTGTGACGAGTCATCCAGTCTTCACAGGAAATGGACGTTCTGGCAAATCCAGCATCGGACAACACCCCTTCAAGATGGGTACCGGACACGAAAGGCAATATATGACGATGCCCATCACCTACTCCGTCATCGCCACCAAATGCGGTGGCTAGTTCATGCAATGTGTTTTGACCTAAGGTCGTAAAAATAAGGATTCCACCGTGAGTAAGTACTCGCTCAAATTCAGAAAATGCACTACTCAAATCACACCATTGCAACGCCAAGCTAGACCAGATCACATCAAAGCTCGCATCGGCAAAAGGAAGCCGCTCTAAATCACCACACACCGCCGTAACGCCGCGCGCCTGCGTTTGACGCACCATTTCTGGTGCCAAATCGCAAGCAATGATCTCCGCATCAGGCCAGTACTGACGCAACAGACTAGCGCCGTAACCGGTACCACAACCGCCATCAAGAATACGTAATCCAGCCGAGACGGCGACTTTTGGCCGCACGGACTGCAAGCTAGAAAACAAGCGTTCACATACACGGTGCTGAAATTGAGCACGTGCTTCGTATGTCGTGGCGGCACGATCAAACGCCGCACTAACCTTTGCTTTAATGTTGGCCGAGGCATGGGGCGTAGGGTGAATTATGCTCGTGTTGCTGTAATCAATATCAGTCATTCCATGTTTCCGAAATCGTCGTCGTTACTGGGTCCATCGTATCTCTTTCTCATAGCGCCTGAGCTATCATGGAAGCAATAGCCTCCACACAATACGCTGTATCCGATAAAAAAGGGACATGTGCGGCCTCTGGTAAGATACGAAGTTGTGCTTTGGGTAAATTTTCAACCAACCATTGTGCTGCGGCCAATGGCATCAACGGGTCATTGGCACCGTGTAACAATAATGTTGGCTGATGCAATGTTGGTACTATCTTACGTAAATCCACATCGCGCAACAAGGTTAAGCCTTCCAGCAGCAGTTGCACAGATGGTTGCATAGGGGAGGATAGTGCTGTTTGCATTTGACCAAGCTGACGAACAATTGCCCGACTATAGCGATCCCCCTGATTAAACAAGGTGATAAAACGTTTAAGTGCGAGATCAGGATCATGCGCGACTGCGCCGCTAAATTCAGCAAGTGCATCCTCGGCCATCCCATGCGACCAGTCGGCACGCTGCACAAAACTAGGGGTAGCACCGATAAGGATCAAGCGCTCAATTTTATCCGGATAGCGCTGTGCTGCATACATGGCCAACAATGCGCCTAGCGACCAAGCGCATAACGTTATTTTTGTGGGGGCGATTCCGTCTATCGACAATTCCTGGTGTAGCCTATCCATCATGCTATCGACCTGCGCATTCAGCATGTCTGCTATCGTCGTGCCCTTCTGCGTGTCATGGTGAGCATATTCTGGTATATTTTCTGCATAACCGGGCAATGCCTGTGCTCGGGCAACGATACCCTGTTCACCCAACTGCATCACCAGACTATCCCACACGGAAGGATGCATGCCCCAACCATGCCATAAAATGAGTGGACTCATTGAGCTCCTGAATGTGATTCGATCTGTTTTAATGCCGTAATCAAGCGTTCAACCTGTTCTATGCTGTGTGCGGCAGAGAGAGTAATCCGTAATCGTGCTGTGCCCTTAGGGACCGTAGGTGGACGAATTGCGGCGACCCGGATTCCACACTCAAGCAAGGCGGCAGAACACGCCAATGCAGCATGATTGTCACCGATAATGATGGGTTGAATGGCGGTTGGTGATGCTAACAACTGCCATTGCGTACTTGCCAACCCCTCTTGCAAACAACGAATCAGGGTCTGCAGGTGTGCACGACGCGTATCTCCTTGCTCGATTAATTCCAAACTTTTCAGCAATGTCGCCACAACGATAGGGCTAGAGGCAGTGGTAAAAATATAGGTGCGTGCACGCTGCATCAACCATTCAATCACACTAACAGTACCAGCCACAAATGCGCCCGAAACGCCAGCGGCCTTACCCAGAGTGCCGATGTAAAGCAAACGAGGATAGGCATCGAGTGCAATACCAAAATGTGCCAGTGATCCGCGTCCATTCGGCCCCAATACACCAAATCCATGGGCATCATCGACCACGAGCCAAGCATCAAAACGTTCTGCCAGTTCCAACAATTGCGGCAACGGTGCCAAATCACCATCCATGCTAAATACGGCATCCGTTAGGATCAGCTTACGTTTGGCATTGCTGCTGGCGAGTTGACGCTCTAGTGTCACTAAATCAGTATGTGGATAGCGGTGATGGTCGGCTCGTGAGAGTTGCGCAGCATCGATCAGTGACGCATGGTTAAGACGATCAGCAAACACCGCATCACCGCGTCCCACTAGTGCAGGAACCACCCCAATATTGGCCATGTAACCCGTACTAAAATACAAAGTACGATCGCAGCCAATAAATGCTGCAAGCCGCTGTTCTAGCTGTTCATGCGGAGCTAAATGCCCAGAGACCAAATGGGATGAACCCGAACCTACACCCCAACGCCCAGCAGCATCGCGTGCCGCGTCAACTAATAATGGGTCGGCTGCCAGACCAAGATAATCATTGCTGCAGAATGCCAGTAACGGAGTCGCCGCGTTGGTAACAGAGTCAAGCACCAACTCCAGCACACCACATGGGGATGCCAACACCCGCCGTTGTCGCAATAAACCCTGTTCCTTGAGCGCGGCCAGTTCCTTATCGATTTCATCCCAGATCATACGATGCGTCCAATGGTTACCTCTATTAATGATTACATCTCACCTAACTTTCAGGCCTGTAATGTACCGCAAATTGCGCATACCGTTACGATTTCACCTATTTCCGTAAAAATTAGTGTATGTTATTTAGCAAATTGACTGTTCTGAGGGAGGCAAACAGCACCCATCTCCCTATGTGCACCAACTTGCAGTTCACCACGTTATAGTTGATATTCGAGCGCTTAACACATCACCGAAAGCACTTATGCTGCCATTTTTTTATGCCGTCCTCACCACTCCCCTTCGTCGGGCATGGAGGCTGACAGCAATTGCTAAAACCTTACTGGGGTTACTGGGATGCATCACCCTAATGAGTTCCATCAACGGCTGTAGTACGCTCTCAACCAACACAACAGTCACAGAACAGAATCCAACTAATGCGCTACTCCATGCCAAACCAGAACTGGTGCTGGAGCGACTCAGTTGGGGCATGACCACAGCTAGCGTTGCCCAAATCCGTAAAATCGGTGTCATGGCATTCATTGATCAACAACTCAAGCCCATGCAAGTGACTCTACCCAAAGAAATACAGGATCAACTGTCCACGATGACGATTAGTCAGCAAAGTATAGAACAACTCGTTACGGAACTGGAACAACGACGTCTCAATGCTGATGCAGCTACTAATCCAGAAACGGCTCGTCAATCATATCAGCAAGAATTAAATCGTCTGGCCAAAGAGGCCGCTAGCAGAGCCGTTTTGCGGGCACTGTATTCCCCTCAACAACTACAGGAACAATTGAGTTGGTTCTGGCTCAATCATTTCAGTGTATTTCAGGGGAAAAATGAATTACGTGCCATGGTAGGTGATTATGAAGACAACGCGATTCGACCACATCTCTTGGGACGTTTCCGTGATTTACTGGGAGCTACTGCGATCCATCCGGCGATGCTGATTTATTTGGATAATGAGCAAAATGCCGTTAAACGACCAAATGAAAATTATGCACGTGAAATTATGGAGTTGCACACCATGGGAGTCGATGGTGGGTATTCCCAGCATGATATCGTCGAATTGGCGCGCATCTTGACTGGATTTGGCATCAATAAAAAACTGGACTCAGCACCCAAATACGGCAAATTGCAAAATCAATATATTCGTCACGGCTTATTCGAATTTAATCCCAATCGCCATGATTATGGCGACAAGCAATTTTTAGGAAAAACCATTAAAGGACGTGGTCCAGCTGAACTGGATGAGGCGCTCGATCTGTTAGCTCGACATCCTGCAACGGCACACTTTGTGAGCAAAAAACTCGCCACATTTTTTATCGGCGATAATCCTCCAACCAGCATCATCAACCGTATGGCGCAAACGTATTTATCCAGTGACGGCAACATCACCAGCGTCTTACGCACCCTTTTTGCATCGACAGAGTTTACCCATTCCTTGGGAACGCAGTTTAAAGATCCACAACACTATATTTTCTCGGCGATGCGCCTAGCGTACGATACCCAACCCATCTTAAATACGGGGCCAGTTCTATATTGGCTATCTCGGTTGGGCGAACCACGCTTCGGAAAATTAACACCTGATGGCTACGCCTTAACTTCTTCAGACTGGAATAGCCCGGGACAAATGACGGTACGATTTGAGATCGCCAACATCATCGCCAATACTAATCAAGGCTTATTTAAGTCGGATGCCGGTATGGTCAAGGCGGCTTTTCCAAAATTAACCAATGCGTTATATTTTGATTACCTGCAACATACCTTAAACCCAACTACCTTACGCAGCCTGGAACAAGCCACCAATCAACAAGAATGGAATGCCCTATTTTTAGCATCGCCGGAAATGATGCTGCGGTAATTTAATCAAGGAAACCCATGAAACGTCGCCTGTTTTTACAGTCTCTCGCTGCAACTGCCACATTACCCCTAATGCATGGACAGCTCATGGCGGCGCCTGCCACACAAGCACGCTTGCTGGTGGTTTTTTTACGTGGTGGCTATGACGCCGCTAGCTTACTCGTACCTACAAGCAGCACCATGTATACGGAAACTCGCCCCAACATTGCGATTACACATCCAGCGGAACTTAACCATGACTGGGGACTGCATCCCTCGCTGAGCGACAGCATTCTTCCCCTCTACAACAAGGGTCAGGTCGCATTTATTCCTTTTGCTGGAACAGAGGATACCAGCCGCAGTCATTTTGAAACACAAGACAGCATCGAACTGGGACAGCCCTTGCAAGGACGGCGCAATCTGGCGTCTGGCTTTTTGAATCGACTCGCATCTGTGCTAAACAAAGACAAACAAGCCGTGTCTGCCATGGCATTTACCGATCAGCTACCACTCATTATGCGAGGGGAAATCCAAATACCAAATGCCGGACTCAGTTCCATCACAAACTCCTCTGTCAATGACCACCAAAGTAAGCTCATCGCCAGCATGTACCAAGGTCAGGCGTTGGCCAAACAGGTGGATGAAGGGTTTGCTGTTCGTGATCAGGTCAAACATCAAATCGATCAAATGCAAGCGGAAGATAAGGCCAAAGAAATGACCGCTGCCAACCGCAATGCCATTACCACCAAAGGCTTTGGCCAGGAAGCACGACGCATTGGTAAGTTAATGCAGCAACAGTATGCCTTGGGTTTTGTCGATGTGGGCGGATGGGACACCCACGTTAATCAAGGTGCGACTACCGGAGCATTGGCAACCCGTTTTAATCAATTGGGACTGGGATTGGCCGCCTTTGCCGAAGAAATGGGCAACGCGTGGAATAATACCGTGGTGGTAGTGGTCAGCGAATTTGGTCGCACCTTTCGCGAAAATGGCAACCGTGGTACCGACCATGGTCATGGCACCGTGTTTTGGGTATTGGGCGGAGCGGTGCATGGTGGAAAAATCATCGGCGAGCAAATCGCACTGGAACAAAAAAACCTATTCCAAAATCGCGACTACCCTGTACTCAACGAATACCGTGGTGTGTTAGGCGGACTTTTTTCACGTATGTACGGTTTGACTCCAGATCAACTAAACCACGTTTTTTCTAACGTTAATAGTAAAGATCTGGGTCTGGTTTAAGCATACGTCCGGCAGTACTGGAGTGACTCACAAGTCACTCCTCCAAAATATCTCTTGCTTCAATTTTATCATCCGCGAATTCTGCTTTAATCGCCAGCACATCATCAAATTTGGCAAAAAATCCGGCAAGACATGCTGGATCGAAATGTTTACCTGAATTTTCGCGTAAATAATCCGATGCTTTCTCTACACTCCACGCATTTTTATAGGGACGTTCAGACGTGAGTGCGTCAAATACATCAGCTACCGCAACGATGCGGCCAAACAGTGGAATGGCTTCCCCTACCAAACCGTTTGGATATCCGCTACCATCGAATTTTTCATGGTGCGTCAATGCAATTTCTGCCGCTTTTTGCAATAATGGCGAATTGGTCATACTCAGCACTTTATAACCGATTATGGCATGCTGTTTCATGACCGAAAACTCATCCGGCGTCAGCCGTCCGGGTTTCAGCAATATCATATCTGGAATACCGACCTTGCCAATATCATGCATCGGTGCTGTTCCCAATAATAATTCTTGCTGCTCTGTATCCAAACCAAGATTGCGGGCAATGTGTCGGGAATAACGTGCCATACGTAAAATATGTGAACCCGTTTCAGGATCACGGTATTCTGTTGCTGCTGCCAGACACACAATCGTTTCCCGCTCACGCGTCACGATCTGCTCTGTGGCTTTGCGTACTTCCTGTGCCAACCAACTAGCATGATCGGCCAACTGATTATGGCTTTGTCGTAGCGCCAACATGTTTCTGGTACGCGCCAAAAATTCGACATTATTCAATGGCTTATTCAAAAAATCAGTGACACCAATTTGCAGGGCACGCAAGCGTAATTCGGTTTCATGGTTAGCGGTAACCATCAGCACCGGATGGGTAGCATAACGCTCCCTGAATCGTTGAACAAATTCAATACCACTCATCTCCGGCATTTCATAATCAACAATCACCAAATCAGGTTCATTCTCCAGACACCACGCTAGTGCAATGACGGGATTTGTAAAACAAAATGACTCGCAATCGGGCAATTTTCTGACTAAATGCTGCAACAAGGTCACATTCATTTGTATATCGTCAATAATTACAATTTTCATCGGGTTCCCATAGTTGTCAACGACGACATCACCAAATTCAATCTATTAATAAATTATCAGTCCATTACCATTCATAGGCAATGATTGCTAGCGCCAGTTCATTCATTGCAGTTTCCAATTCATGCACTGCCATTTCACACGATGACTGCCCCGCAGATTCTTCCACTTGCCGCGCTGCTTCCATCGTACGTTCTGCAGCAAAGATACCCACCATGCCTTTGATCGCGTGTGCAGCATGTCGTATTGCTTTCACATCTAGCTCAGCAGCATTCACTACACCGGCCTGAATCTGCCCAAGCCGTACCGGCGCATCGGCCAGATACATGGTCACAATTTCCTCGAATAAATGCCTGTCATTATCCATGGTTTCACGCATTTTCTTAAAATCAGCAACCGCCATATCCGTCAATGATCGGAGCGACGACACATTACCACTAAGTGCGCTAACAACGTCTGCGCCATTATTTTTCATCAGTGTGGCCAATTCACGCCATAGCAGTTCCGTATTAATTGGTTTGGATAAATAGCTATCCATACCATGCCGCAAGCATTCTTCACGCGTCCCCTGCATCGCATGTGCTGTCATCGCCATGATAGGGATGTGTGCGCCAGTAAGCTGTTCTTCCTCACGAATACGCATCGTGGCTTCATAGCCATTCATTTCTGGCATATCAATATCCATCAGAATCGCGTCAAAATACGAGGCATGCCAATACGCTATCGCTTCAATGCCATTATTTGCCACTACCACGCTATGTCCTTGCTTCTCCAAAATCCGAGTGACCAACACTTGATTCACTGTATTATCTTCGGCCAACAACAAGGTTAATCGTTTTTTTATCAGCATTGGAGCCGCCGGCACCTCTGAAATGATCTCATCTTGCGCAGTAGGCAAACCCAGTGAACTCATAATCGCGTCCAGCAAACTCGATTGCGTCACTGGCTTCATCACATAACTCATCATACCGAGTTCCGCACGCTGCAATGGCGCACTACGCTGCGACTCTGACGTCAACATCATCAGGAGCAACAGGGAATACGGATGATGGCGTATGCATTCGGTTAGCTCAAAACCATCCATACCAGTCATATTGGCATCAATAATTGCCATTGCATATGGCTGCCCAGCACTTTCTGCTCGCTGCAGTTCTATTAATGCTTCATCCCCACTAGCAACAACACGTGACTGCATCTTCCAGTTGCTAAGCATTTCCTTTAACAAGCGGCGATTACTGGAATTATCATCCACGATCAATACTTTTAACCCAGCCACTTCGGCTGTTTTTTGATAATGCGCTAGTGAATCACTGGAAATAATGGGAAATTCAAGAGTAAAGTAAAAAGTACTCCCTTTACCCGCTTCACTCTCCAGTTCAATTTGTCCCCCCATCAAATTAATGATTTGGGATGAAATTGCCAGCCCAAGTCCAGTACCACCATATTTACGCGTGGTAGAAGCATCAACTTGTGAAAAAGATTCGAAAATAGATTTAAATGCGTCACGCGGAATACCGATCCCGGTATCGCGTACACTGAACTGAATTTTGACGTAGCCCTTTTTACTTGAACGCCGCGATTGTTTCAACTCAACGGCAACTTCACCCTGCGAGGTGAATTTAATAGCATTTCCAACCAAATTAATGATGACCTGACGTAGGCGACTAGGATCACCAAACACGCGATCCGGAACATCCGAGGCGACGTGCAATAATAGCTCAAGATTTTTTTGATGCGCGCGTACTGCCAAGGATTTTATCGTGTCATGCAACATGGATTCCAACGAAAACTCAATGGTCTCGACACTCATTTTGCCAGATTCAATTTTTGAAAAATCTAAAATATCATTAATTATGTGCAGCAAGGAATCGGCTGATGTTTTGACCATCGACAAATATTCACGTTGTTCCTGATTCAACTCCGTATCCAACGCCAACGCCGTCATCCCGAGAATACCATTCATTGGCGTACGAATTTCATGACTCATATTTGCCAAAAATTGCGACTTGGCGAGGCCAGATTTCTCTGCCACCATTTTCTCTGCAAGTATCTGACGTCCGACCATAATCTGCCGCATATAAGCCATCACAAACCCGGTAAACCACAATCCGATGCACAAAATCATCCACGCTTCGGTAAAACCCGTCGGCGGCACAGGTTGACTGGCAACCACCTGCCATAATCTACCCGCCACCAACAGTTCACGCGTGACACGAAATCCAGGAGGGATATCCGCGCTGGATTTGTAATGGGATTGATTGGGATAAAGTAAGCTATCCTCCGGCTTAGAATTCAGGTCAAAAATACTGATCTGAACACCACTACGGTCAGGTGCACTCATTGCTCGCACTGATTTTTCAGCAATATCCTGTACATGAAAAACACCGAGGACAAATCCTTTAATCCCTTCTCGACGTTTGAGCAACGACAATCGATCGGTACCAGGAAAATAAACCGGACAAAATACCAAAAATGCATGCTGTCCTGATACCGCGTCCTGAACCAGGGTAATACGACTGGTAGCAACTAATGCGCCGCTTTCTTCTGCTTTTTGCAACGCTGCCTGACGCGCCGGATTCGACGCAAGATCAAAACCAACTGCTTTTTGATTTCCTTTCAATGGCTCGACAAAATACACCGGATAATACTCATCCCTGTTTGCAGCGGGTATTATTTTTCCATCAGCGGTTTTTTCATAAATCAAAAAATCAGGAAATCCGTCTGCTCTCGCTATCGCCTCATATTTAGCACGTGCAGCCAACGGCACTCGTGGGATCCACTCCATCGCCTGAATCGCAGAATTTCGTTCGATTAATGGTGAAATTAACCGAGTAAACGTGGATTTATCAATGTTTGGTGAGGCATCAAAGAACGCACTAACAGCCACCAAATTGTCCAATGTCAGGGTAACGTTGGTTTCCAACACATCAATTTGTTGCTCGGCTAAATGTTCAAAAGTGATACGCTCTTTGTCCTCTGCCATCGTACGCATTGCAAAAAAAATCAACAACGAAATCACAATCCCCACCACTGCAATACTCATCAACGGGATTATATTTTTCCAATTTATTGATTTATTCATAATTTATTGACATGATTGGCGACATACGGCAAGGGAAAGGCAAATATTTTCCATAATGCAACAATAACATGATTCCATTTAAACCGTCACGGCCTTTTCATGTTCATTGTTGTACTACTTACGTAATCTTTAAGAATCTTTGCGAATCTTTACACTTACCAGTATTTAGCTTTTATGATTGCCGTCGATAATATAACTATCGGAACAATATTGGAGTGCATCATGGTCGCATCAGTCGGAGCAAGTTCAGGTAGCACAGTCACCGCTGCCACATCCAGTGGCGGTAGTTCAAGTAATAGTGCACAAATTGCACAATTACAAAAACAATTAACCGGATTAGAAAAACAGTTAACTACAGCAGAACAAGGCACTGCCACCACCAGCAGTGCGCAGCAAGAAAAGTTATTACAAACCGAAATCACGACTATCGAACAGCAGATTGCTCAATTACAGCAAGCCAGCTCGCAAAAAAGTCAGCAAACCCAGCAAGCCAGTGCAGCATCCGCTAAACAAACAAACACGTCGAGCAGCAATCAGACGTCCAGCCAAACAACTGCCAACGCCGTAGCCAACTCCACGACAGCAACGGTTGGCACGATCGTCAACACACAAGCCTAAACAGCCGTATGTTGTTTTAATTGATGCACTAACCCAGATCAAACCCCAGCACGGGCAAGCTGCCGACTGGTGTTACTGCACCCGTCATCCAGCCAATAACAGCCGCAATAGCCGGTTCTGCAAATCCATAACTAATCACGGCAGGAGCCGCAATGTCTAGTGCTAGAAATGGATTCCACAACACCAGATGCAGATCTGGATGCCACGTAGTTCTAGCCTTGATCCCGTAGCGCCGACGGCTAGTGGAAGCCAGAATAACAGAATACGCAACACCCTGTCCGGTGCCGGCCAAGTCTGCCCAGTCAGCTTGTTCCGCATCGACATAAGTAACCAGTTCGACCTCATAGACAGCCTGCAACAACGCGGCTAAGCGCTCCGCCTCAATGCCGGGTTCCGAGACGCCATCACTTAGCGCATCCTGTCGCATTACCAATCGCACTTTACTTCCGGGCACAGGTGCGCTGGGTTGGCGATATACGGTTAACCCACGTTGCCATGCCAGCGCCATCAACGCGGCATCCTCCATTTCTCCCACAACTGCACTCTCACGACAAGGATAACGCTGTGCCAATTGATCGAGTCGCTGCAAACTCGTCTCCACCGCGGCCGAATCCAGTTGACGATGAGTAATCGCTGCAGATAATGCAGACAGTGTTGCAAGCTGATCTTCCCGACTACCCAGCGCCATGACCATATCGGCACCGGCAACGACTGCCATTATGGCGGCATTAGCCGCACCATAACGTCCAGAAATCGCGTGCATATCCATGCTATCGGTAATCACTACACCGGTATACTTCCACGTAGTACGCAACAACCCGGTCAAAATCGCATGTGACAATGTCGCCGGATGATCTGGATCCAGTGCCGGGTACACAATATGTGCCGTCATCATAGCAGGCGTACCAGGACTCTGGCCGCCATCCATACCGCCGTGACACGCTGCCAACCTAAATGGCACCAATTCCAGTGCCTCCAACTGCGCCCGTGTTTTACCTACCGTCGGCAAAGCTCGATGCGAATCCACGTTGGTATCACCATGCCCTGGAAAATGCTTAACACAGCAGGCTACACCTTCGGACAAACTTCCATCCATCCACGCCAGCGCCAATCGACTAACGGCAAGCGGATCAGCACCAAATGATCGTTCGGCAATCACCGGATTATCTGGGTTATTATTTACATCCAGCACCGGTGCAAAATTCCAGTTAAATCCTAATGAGCGGATGCCACGTGCAACAGCGGCACCGATGTCATAACACAATTGCGGATCTGCCGCCGCACCCAACGCCATCGCAGAAGGAGGTTCCGGCAACCACGTAGTACGTACCACAGCACCGCCCTCTTGGTCCAGTGCAATCAACGATGTCGGCCCCATCACGTCACGTAAATCACGAGTGAACTGGCGTAATTGTGCAGAATCGCGCATATTATTTCGAAACAAACACACTGCCCGAATATGGTTATCGCGTAAAAAAGCAGCATCGTCGGCATCCAAATGCGTACCCGTCAAGCGCACCATCACCATCCGTCCTGCGCACTGCTGCGGCGTCAGCGACCTCGCTGTTTGAACGTTTTTTTGAACGTTTTTTTGCGTTTGAGTGCAGTCAGTCTGTTCAGTCAAGCTCAATATATTCTCCTTCCACCACGACGGCGATCAACGTCAAGTCATGATCCAACACAACCATATCGGCAAAACAATTCTGCCGCAATCGTCCGCGCAATGGCAAACCCAAATAATCTGCGGCATACGTCGATACCCGCAAGGAGGCTTGTGCTAGATCCAGTCCCATTTCAACCAAATTTCGCAAAGCCTGATCCATCGTCAGCGTACTACCAGCCAAGGTACCATCCGCCATCCGCACCCCGCCAAGGCATTTATGTACGGGGACACTGCCCAACATATAATTACCATCCGGCATACCGGCTGCAGCAGTTGAATCGGTTACACAATACAAATACGGTATTGCCCGCAACGCTGTTTTGATTGCACCGGGATGTACATGAATCAAATCAGGAATGATTTCAGCATACTGCGCATGCGCCAGTGCAGCACCCACCATTCCCGGAGCACGATGATCAAAACGCGACATCGCATTAAATAAATGGGTAAACCCGCTGGCTCCTTGTTCCAGTGCCGCCACCCCATCTTCATAGCTTCCCAGCGTATGCCCAGCCTGCACTCGCATTCCACTTTCGGTTAATTGACGAATCAAGGCCAAATGCCCGTCGATCTCAGGAGCCACTGTAATTAACTTAATCGGCGCTATCGTATTCAAACGTTCGACCTCAGCTAAGGTCGCTGTTTGTGCATGATCCGGTTGTGCCCCAAGCTTACCAGGATTGATGAAAGGCCCTTCCAAATGCACACCCAATACCCGTGCCATCCCACTACTACGATGATCGCAGTAACGATTAATTCCTTGCAAAGCCAGTTCCAACTCTGCCACAGGTGCGGTCATGGTGGTTGCTAAAAAACTGGTTGTGCCATGTTTTGCATGCATGCGCGCAATCGCCGCCACCGCATCGCCACCTTCCATGCTATCCCTGCCGCCCCCCCCATGCACATGTAAATCAATAAACCCCGGCAAAATAATCCGCTGCACATCACCATCAAATACCGATTGTTGATCGATCGCGACCCCACTAATACGTGAAATCGTTCGAGAAAACATCACCGAACCACGCATCCATCCCTCCGGCGTCAAAATCGTCCCCTTCAGCGTGCTGACAGACATCATCTCACTCGTATTTTTAATCATAGGCTTCACGCGTTGATTGACTACATTGACTGAATTGATGAATCAAAACAAGCGCACCACTCGCGGAATCCGCCACTGGCGCCACAATCCGTTGCCGTACAGGTTCTGGGATATAGCCGTACAAGGCTTCCGCAAGACCACCGCATAGCGCGATAGGGATCGTTTCCGCAGGATCCAATGCCACCACCATACTGGCAATTTCTATTCCTGCCTGTACCAACATCTGACACGCACTACTATCCCGCGGCCCCCACTCAACAACAATCGGGGCCAGTTGGGCATAACTAGCCTGATCCGCCTTGGCCAACCACGAAAAAATAGCCTGATGCGATGCATTTACACTTGCAACTGCGCTAGATTCACCGCAACATACCCGCATCAGCTCCATTGCAAATCCACTAGATGGACGGCGGCCATCTAGCACCTGCTGCAGATGATTCATCGCCCGCAACCCCAACCAAGCACCACCAGCTTCGTCACCACATGGAAACCCCCAGCCACCCACTTCACGCCGACTCCCATCCTCCAGCACGGCCTCGCCCACACTACCAGTACCAATCGCCACAATGCCACCGGCACGCCCCTGATGTGCGCCCAATAACGTAGTACGTGCATCGGTATCCAGTTTAAAACAACCGAAACCCGGATTTTTTTCAGCGAACTGCGTCGCCCATTCAGCATGATGAACACCAGCGAGTCCTAGCCCAATTGCCATCCGTGCCAATGGTGGCATGGGGATTTCCATCGCAGAAAACGCCATGACTAACCCCATCATTACCGCGTCCCAAGCTGCAACAGCACCATACCGTAACGCCGAAGGACCTGCCTGACCACGTGCCAATTCGCACCCATCCGGCGTCGCAACGACTACCCGTGTCCCAGTTCCGCCACCATCGACACCCACCAGATAATCTACTTGATTTTGCACACCATTCATCATTTTATATTCTCATCACAATCACCGTGCCGCCACAGCACCGCATGGGCACTGCTCTTTTATAGGTATAGGAACGGCTTCATAGGACGGCTTAACACCGTCAAGTTACTACCAAGAAAAATCAACGTCAACCAAAACCAGTACAATCACCCTATGAAATACGAAACGAAATACGAAATGAAATGCACTATGATAAAAAATAACGACACAACAACAATAGCCATGGCGAAGCCAATCGATTTTATTATGAGAGGAACACGTTTCCATTACGCCTGGATCGTGCTTGCCTGCATTTTCTTGGTGCTCCTCACGTCCGCCGGGATTCGCGCCACACCATCCGTCATGATACTCCCCTTGGAGCATGAATTTGGCTGGAGCCGCACCACGATTTCGTTCATTATTTCGGTCAATATTGCACTATACGGTTTGATTGGACCATTTTCTGCGGCAGCGATGCAACGTTATGGCATTCGCCCAATGGTCATTGGCGCCTTGCTACTCCTGTCATCAGGCACGTTTGCCAGTACCTTTATGACACTCCCCTGGCACATGGTACTCATTTGGGGTATCGTGGTCGGAGCAGGGAGTGGGATAGCGGCAAATACGCTGGCCGCAACCATCGTCAGCCGCTGGTTTGAAACCCGACGCGGACTGGCCATGGGTATCCTAACAGCGAGTGCAGCTACCGGACAGATGGTATTTTTGCCTCTGATGGCCTACATGGTCGATCACGCCGGTTGGCGCGCCGTTGCCCTGATGGTATCGGGTGTCGCGGCACTTGCCATTCCACTTGTCTTAGTATTTTTACCAGAACGACCAGAGTCGATTGGCCTACGCCGTTACGGCATGCCAGATATCACCACTGGCGCACAAAAAGAAGACATACTACCAGCTCAAAATCCGTTGATGATTGCGTTAAACGCACTACGTAAAGCGATCAAAATCCGGGATTTTTGGTTACTCTTTTTTAGTTTTTTTGTCTGTGGCATGAGCACCAATGGCTACATTGGATCACACTTCATAGCCATGTGCAGCGATTATGGCATCAGTGCCGTGGGCGGAGCGAGTATTCTGGCCACCATGGGTATGCTAGATTTGGTTGGTACCACGATGTCAGGATGGCTATCGGATCGTTTCAATCCGCGAGTTCTATTATTTTGGTACTACGGCCTACGCGGCGTCGCCCTGCTATTTCTGCCGCATGCATTCGGACTGAGTTATTTTGGCTTACCGGTTTTTGCCTTCATCTACGGCCTAGACTGGATCGCCACCGTACCACCGACGGTCCGTTTAGCCAATGATGTTTTTGGGCGACTGTCCGCCCCGATCATCTTTGGCTGGATCGTTGCCGGGCACCAGCTAGGTGCCGCCAGCGCCACCCTGCTGGCCGGCGCCATGCGCAATAGCATCGGAAGTTACACCTATTCTTCCATGCTCATGGGGACTGCCTGTATCGTCGCTGCAGTCATGGTATTACGCATACAAGGGCATACCATGGAGCACACATTAATAGGCCCAACAGTGAAAAATTAATATGTAAATCAATGGCTTTCCTACTTCATTGATATGTAGAACATATCAATGAAGTAGGAAAATCATATTTGACACAACGCGACGAGAAAGGTAGTCTGACGATCCGCATACCCATATAAGCAAGAGGACCACATCATGCCGCAATACCGTTCCCGTACCACCACCCACGGCCGTAATATGGCTGGCGCACGCGCATTGTGGCGCGCTACCGGCATGAAAGATGGCGATTTCGATAAACCCATCATCGCCGTGGTTAACTCGTTCACGCAATTCGTACCGGGTCACGTTCACCTGAAAGATCTCGGCCAGCTGGTTGCACGGGAAATCGAAGCAGCAGGTGGCGTCGCCAAGGAATTCAATACCATCGCGGTCGATGACGGTATCGCCATGGGGCACGGTGGTATGCTGTACTCGCTGCCGTCACGTGACCTGATCGCTGACTCAGTCGAATACATGGTAAACGCTCACTGCGCCGATGCGATGGTCTGTATTTCCAACTGCGACAAAATCACACCAGGTATGTTGATGGCTGCGATGCGCCTCAATATTCCGGTCGTGTTCGTGTCCGGTGGTCCGATGGAAGCAGGCAAGGTCTTAAAAGTCGTCAACGGCACCCAGAAAATTATCAAACTGGATTTGGTCGATGCTATGATCAAAGCTGGCGACAGTAGCGTCAGCGATGCCGATGTCGCCGAGATCGAACGCTCCGCCTGCCCAACTTGCGGCTCGTGTTCCGGTATGTTTACCGCTAATTCGATGAACTGCCTGACCGAAGCGCTCGGTCTGTCTCTGCCGGGCAACGGCACCATCCTTGCGACACACTCCGACCGCAAAGAATTATTCCTGCGCGCCGGTCGCCTGATCGTTGATCTGGCCAAACGTTATTACGAACAGGACGATGCAACTATTCTGCCACGGAATATCGCTACCATGGCCGCCTTTGAAAATGCGATGGCGCTAGATGTGTCAATGGGCGGTTCTACCAACACCGTACTGCATTTGCTTGCCGCCGCACATGAAGCAGGTGTGCCATTCACCATGGCCGACATCGATCGGATTTCACGTAAAGTGCCGTGCCTGTGTAAAGTCGCACCAATGACCGATAAATTCCACATCGAAGATGTGCACCGTGCCGGTGGTATCACCGGTATTTTAGGCGAACTAGCACGCGCTGGTTTACTCGATACGTCCGTGTACTCCATCCATGCTAAGACGCTGGGCGAAGCGATTGAAAAGAATGATATCAAACTCAGCGACGATCCCGCTGTACAACAACTATTCCGCGCTGCTCCTGGCGGCATACCAACGCAAGTTGCATTCTCCCAATCTGAACGTTTCGAAGCACTGGATGTGGACCGTAGCAATGGCTGCATCCGCGATCTGGAACACGCTTACTCAAAAGACGGCGGCTTAGCGGTTTTATACGGTAACCTAGCTGAAAAAGGCTGCATAGTAAAAACGGCAGGTGTGGATGAAAGCATCCTGAAATTCTCTGGAAAAGCACGTGTATTCGAAAGTCAAGACACAGCCGTAGAAGCCATCTTGGGTGACACCGTGTGTGCCGGTGATGTTGTCATCATCCGTTATGAAGGTCCAAAGGGTGGCCCTGGGATGCAGGAAATGCTGTATCCGACTTCGTACATTAAGTCAAAAGGTCTGGGCAAGGCATGTGCGTTATTGACCGATGGTCGCTTCTCAGGAGGCTCCTCCGGCTTAGTGATCGGGCACGCTTCACCTGAGGCTGCGGAAGGCGGTGCGATCGGACTAGTGGAAGAAGGCGACATGATCGACATCGATATCCCAAACCGCACCATCAACCTGCGCATCAGCAATGAAACATTAGCCCTGCGCCGTACAGCGATGGAAGCGAAAGGCGCCGATGCATGGCAACCAATTAACCGCGAGCGTTTCGTATCGCAAGCACTTCAAGCATACGCAGCGCTAACTACATCAGCTGACCGCGGCGCTGTACGCGATTTGTCACAACTGAAGCGCTAATGCTTTAGCTCCCTAGCGGAATGGCACCTTGTACCACTCCGCTATACCATCAAAAAAATCGGCTCCTCATTCATACTATGCGGAGCCGATTTTCAGTGTATTATGTAATCAATCAATTAAATATGCATATAATCAATTAAGTAGAAAATTGATCGTTTAGATGTATTTAAGATGTATATAACCACATTCGGTATAATGTTTTTTCTACACGTTTCAAAAGAGTAAATATATGGAAGGTTTAACAAAAGAAGCAATGGAACAAGTCGCCGCGTATTTTTTGGCACTCTCTGAGCCAACTCGCTTACACATCTTGAGTTTTTTACGCGAAAGCGAAAAAAATGTTGGGGAATTAGCCCAGTTATGTGCCTGCACATCGGCAAACATTTCGCGCCATTTAGCTATTTTGAGCAAACACGGTTTAGTAGCACGTGATAGTCGCGGCACCAGTGTGTATTATCGCATTGCAGATGAATCTGTCTACACGCTATGTGATGTCGTGTGCGGAAGCATACTACGTCAATTTGAAGAAAAAATACTGACACAAAAAGCATTCGCCAACACGACCAAGTTAGCAAAAGAACGTTTAGATTAACTCTCGATGTCAGCGATGATTTACAGACATCATTTTTACTTAAAGGATGAAAATCATGAAAGCAAACGTAGGAACACTTGATCGCACCATCCGCATTATGGTAGGTCTCAGCTTAGTCTCAGCAACGTTGTTTGGTTACATTGGTGCTTGGGGCTGGCTAGGCCTTATTCCCATCGCTACCGGAACATTTCGTTTCTGTCCTGCATACATCCCTTTTGGCATAAACAGCTGTGAGCGTAAAGAGTAAGCTATCACCATCGCATTATTACTTTGCTTGACAAGTTCCATACAGTCTGATTAAATCTAGTCATGTATTCATATATATGACTAGAGGAATTAATGAGTTACGCAAACCAATCAGATCAACGACTATCTTTATATCTGCGTCTGCGCGATGAATTTGCTGCAAGGATTGCGTCTGGGCAATGGCGACCCGGAGAATCCATACCAACAGAAGCCGAGCTGGTGGCACAATTTTCAGCCTCGATTGGCACGGTACGCAAAGCCATTGATTTACTAGTAGCAGAAGAGTTGCTGGAACGTTTTCAGGGCAAGGGCACTTATGTGCGCCGCGCCAAATTTGACGCTTCATTGTTTCGCTTCTTCCGCTTTCAAAATGATGCTGGAGAACGTCGAATTCCAGAAGGTCGCATTGTCCATCGTCACGTATTGACGGCACCCTCTGCCGTCGCCGCAGCACTACGTATTCCAACAGGTAGTGACGTCATTGAACTCACTCGTTTGCGTTTGCTCGATCAGCGCCCACTGTTGATTGAATCAATCTGGCTGCCAAAAAAATTATTCAGTGCCTTGCTAGAGATCAACACGGCTGATTTTGGCGATTTACTCTACCCCTTATACGAAGAACGCTGCCATCAAGTCGTGGCCTCTGCAGAAGAAACCCTGACTGCCGAAATTGTCAGTACTGAGCATGCGCGTATGCTGCAGTTACCAGCGGGGGCTGCTGTCATTGTCGTTGATCGCTTGGCCTTAGGCTATGACCGACAACCACTGGAATGGCGCCGAACACGCGGCCCTGCGGATCAATTTCGTTATCGCGTAGAGATTCGCTAAGATCCAGAAAACCTAGCCAAACCCATACCAAACCTTATTCAACGATATATCCAGTCGGCAGTTATGCCACTGGTATGGTTTTGCTTACGCTTTTTTTTATAACATGCCGAGGGCAACGTACCCAAACGGTTAACTCACATAGGAGAACATCATGTTTCAATGGTATCGAGAAATTACATCGGTGGAACGCAAGACTTTCTGGGCTTGCTTTGCTGGTTGGGCACTGGATGCGCTGGATGTGCAAATGTTTAGTCTGGCGATTCCAGCATTAATCGTTGCTTTTGGTTTAGATAAAACGCAGGCGGGTTTGATTAGTGGTGTCACGCTGATTGCCTCCGCCTTGGGCGGTTGGGTCATGGGCGGGGTATCAGATCGGATTGGTCGAGTAAAGGCATTACAATTAACCATCGTATGGTTTTCCGTGTTCACCTTATTGTCAGCGTTCGCTCAAAGTTTTAACCAACTTTTATTTTTAAAAGCCTTGCAGGGTTTTGGTTTTGGCGGGGAATGGGCCGCAGGAGCCGTGCTGATGGCAGAAATGATCAAATCAGAACATCGGGGTAAAGCAATGGGAATGGTACAAAGTGCATGGGCGATCGGTTGGGGAGGCTCGGTGGCGTTGTACTCCATTTTATTCTTATGGTTGGCACCGGATATTGCTTGGCGCGTCATGTTTGGACTAGGAATATTGCCAGGATTTTTAATTGTGTATTTGCGTAAAAATATCCCTGAGCCAGCACACTTCAAGCGCCCTAAGACACAAGCACAACGTAAATTCGATCTTGGCCCCGTATTCGGCATTTTCAAACCAGAATTATTACGTACCACTTTAATTGGCGCACTAGTCGGTGTCGGTGCACATGGCGGCTATTATGCGCTCATGACCTGGCTTCCGACATTCCTAAAAACGGAACGGCATTTATCGATACTGGGCACCAGTGCTTATTTAGCAGTCATTATTATTGCATTTTGGTGTGGCTGCATGGCAAGCGCATATTTATTGGATCGCATCGGCCGTCGACGCAATCTGATTTTATTTGCGGTATGCAGTTCGGCAACGGTGTTGATTTACGTATTTCTGCCACTAACGAATACAGCCATGCTGGTATTGGGTTTTCCTCTAGGATTTTTTGCAGCAGGGATTCCCGCTAGTTTGGGCGCTTTGTTCAATGAGTTATACCCCAGCGCTGTACGTGGTGCAGGCGTAGGATTTTGTTATAACTTCGGGCGCATTGTGTCGGCAGGATTTCCCGTACTGGTCGGCCATATGAGTACCCGTATGTCATTGGGAACGGCGATTGGCATTGATGCTGGTCTGGCGTATTCACTGGTCGCTGTAGCAGTATTATTTTTACCTGAAACACGAGGTATCGAATTGATGTCGAATCAGACTATAGGAGAACCTACATGAAACAACATCAAGAGATCAATATCGGCAGACGCGACGCAACTATCCGATTGCTTGGCGGTGCTTTGTCTGCATTAACGGCATGTTTACCCGCTTGTAGCGTGATTCAACACCATGCTCAGAATACCCAAGATTCGAAAGGCAAGTTATTAACGATGGATACCCATGCGCATATTTTTACCCGTGATTTAAAATTAGCGAATGCGCGTCGGTATGCGCCTCAATACGACGCCACACTCGACTTGTATCTGACGACCTTAGCTGCGCACGGCATAGGACGCGGAATACTGGTTCAGCCTAGCTTCTTGGGTACCGACAATAGTTTTTTACTGGATGCATTACGCCAGCATCCAGATCGCTTACGCGGTGTTGCGGTCGTCAACCCAACACTTCCATTGGCTGAGCTGAAGCAACTTGCTCAATCAGGGATTGTCGGTTTGCGTTTGAATTTGGTCGGAATGAAATTACCAGACTTCTCGGCGGCACCATGGCCGGATTTTTTCAGAAATGCTGCGCGCGCAGAATTACACATTGAAATTCATCGTGAAGCCACTGATTTACCGTACATTTTACCTCCCTTACTACAATCTGGCGTGACCATTGTATTAGATCATTTTGGTCGTCCTGATCCACTATTAGGCATCAATGATCCTGGCTTTATCGCGATGCTCAAGGCAGCTGAATCGCATAGGATCTGGGTAAAATTATCCGGTGCTTATCGTAACGGGGCAAATGGCGTAGGAGAAAAAATCGCATTGGATGCCATACCACTACTGCGTAATAGTATGGGTCTAGAACGCCTAGTCTGGGGCAGCGACTGGCCGCATACACAGTTTGAAAATAGCATGACTTACGATAAAGCTCTTGCCATGCTAACTATCTGGTTGCCCGATCCAGCGGAACGTCAACAAGTGCTTGAAGTCAGTCCGACCAGATTAGCGGGGTTGCGTGTAGAGTAAGTACTGTCATGAAGTATCCTAGACAGAATATAATTAGCAGACAGATTGCTAAAATTGGAAAAAATGATCATCGCCGCACTCCCAGAGTTACCTGAGCTACCTAAGTTGCCCAAGTTACCGTACCGGGCAACAACCGAGCAAGCATGCCACTGGCTTACGCAACAAACCGGCACGCCATGGACATTAACGCACTTGATCGAGAGCGGCGTGATACCCTACGTTTGGCTGGACTATGACGCCGACTACCCAGCACTTTTTGGTGAAGCCAACGGGGGATATCCAGCACCGATTTTTTATGAAGCAGACACCCAACGACTTGCCGCCGGCAGCGAGGATGTCCTCATCACGATGACCAAGGATGTGTATACCATCGTGACGCAACTCAAACCGCCAGGCTTTCGACGATCCTTGGATGAATTGCGTTTTCTAAAAAAGGATTTAGAAGGACTGGCAAGCAAACTCAAACGGGAAGCGGAAACCGAAGCCAAGCCCAAACCAGTCAATATTGTCCAAGCAACAGAATCGCAAACCGGCATCAACAAGGAACAGGTACTCATCGCCTTTTCCAGTCTAGTCAAAATCAATTTGGAACAGGCTCTAGCGAGTGGCGGCGGCATATTTGGCGATGAGGGCGCAAGGGTGAAAAGCAGCACCAAAAAAGCCAAAAATAAAATCATCTGGAATCCCATCACCTTGGCGCTGGGATTGAATGAGGTCTATCGAGTACCTATTTCCCGTTTAAATAAAGCATTCACTACGCATGATTTTTTAGACGAGTGGGCAGCAGACTGGCAGCACACGCTGGCACTGCTAGGTAAATAACGCTACACTACCTGCTACAACGACTCCTGACAAAAAGCGAATAGTGCCGCAGCAGGTTAATCAACGAATACCCTCGTTATTGGGATGATTTAAGATCAAAACGATCAAGATTCATCACCTTGTCCCACGCCGCCACAAAATCATGCACGAAAACGTTGTGCGCGTCACTACTGGCATACACTTCCGCAATTGCTCTAAGTTGTGAATTCGAGCCGATTACCAGATCAACGATCGTGCTGGTCCACTTGCGTTCTCCTGTCGCCCTATCGCACCCTTCAAATAGACCATCCGATAGCGTGGATTTCTTCCACTGCGTGCGCATGTCAAGCAGATTAACAAAGAAATCATTAGTCAAGGTCTCAGGCCGTTTAGTGAAAATACCATATTCAGTTTTCCCAAAATTTGCCTTCAATACACGCATTCCGCCAATCAACACCGTCATCTCAGGTGCAGTCAATGTCAACAACTGTGCTTTATCCAAAAGTAGCTCAGCGGCATGTTCTTCCAGACCCGTGCGAACGTAATTCCGGAATCCGTCTGCGCTCGGCTCCAAAACAGCGAATCCATCCACATCGGTCTGTTCTTGCGATGCATCCATGCGCCCCGGCGAAAAAGGAACCTTGACTTCATAGCCTGCATTCTTTGCAGCAAGCTCGATAGCGGCGCATCCACCCAAAACAATGACATCAGCAAGCGAGACTTTTTTACCGCCAGACTGTACGCTATTGAAGCCCGTTTGAATTGACTCCAGTTTCTGCAACACCTGTGCTAGCTCAATTGGCTCATTCACTTCCCAATTTTTCTGTGGCGCCAAGCGAATACGCGCTCCATTCGCGCCTCCACGTTTATCACTACCGCGGAAGGTCGCCGCCGATGCCCACGCTGTCGTCACCAATTGTGTGATGGACAAACCAGATGCGATTATTTCTGTTTTCAAGACGTCCACATCGTGATCGTCGATTAATGGATGATCGACTGCAGGTATGGGGTCTTGCCAGATCAACGCTTCTTTCGGCACGAATGGCCCAAGATAGCGCGCAATAGGCCCCATATCGCGGTGTGTTAGTTTGAACCATGCACGCGCAAAGGCATCTGCAAACTGATCCGGATTTTCAAAAAAGCGTCTGGCAATTTTTTCATACGCTGGGTCGAAGCGAAGAGCAAGATCGGTGGTGAGCATGGCTGGTGCATGACGTTTAGACGGATCGTGCGCATCGGGTACGGTACCGGCACCCAGTTGATGCTGTGGTGTCCATTGATGCGCCCCAGCCGGACTTTTCGTTAATTCCCATTCAAAACCGAATAGATTCGATAAAAAGTTGTTACTCCATTTTGTTGGTGTGGTGGTCCATGTGACTTCCAGACCGCTGCTAATAGTATCGTCCCCTTGACCACGTCCAAAACTGTTGATCCAGCCAAGACCTTGCTCTTCAATCGCCGCGGCTTCTGGCTCAGGGCCAACATGTTTCGCATCGCCGGCACCATGCGTTTTACCAAAAGTATGGCCACCAGCAATGAGCGCTACAGTCTCTTCATCGTTCATCGCCATACGGGCGAATGTCTCGCGGATGTCGCGCGCTGCGGCTAGCGGATCGGGATTACCGTTCGGCCCTTCAGGATTAACGTAAATCAGCCCCATCTGTACAGCACCGAGTGGATTTTCTAGCGTCCGATCACCAGCGTGGCGTTTGTCGTCAAGCCATGTATTTTCAGAACCCCAATAAATGTCTTCTTCAGGCTCCCAGATATCTGGACGACCACCGGCAAAACCGAAGGTCTTACATCCCATTGATTCCAGAGCGACATTACCCGTGAGGATAATGAGATCAGCCCATGAAATTTTCCGACCGTATTTCTGCTTAATTGGCCAAATCAGTCTGCGTGCCTTATCGAGGTTCACGTTATCTGGCCAACTATTTAGAGGGGCAAAACGCTGATTACCCTTACCGGCACCGCCGCGGCCATCGGAAATTCGGTATGTTCCAGCGCTATGCCATGCCATACGTACAAAAAGAGGCCCGTAGTGGCCGAAATCGGCCGGCCACCAGCTCTGCGAATCGGTCATCAATGCCTGCAAATCAGTGATAACCGCATTCAGATCAAGGCTGTTGAACTCATCGGCATAATTAAATTGCTCGCCCATAGGATCGGACTTCGAGGAGTGCTGATGCAATAACTTCACATTTAATTGTTTTGGCCACCAATTCACATTCGTTGGTGTTCCCGCCAATGTCTGTTTATTCGCGCTCGTAGAGAACGGGCATGCTGATTCATTTGACATGATTCACTCCTTTGGTTGGCATTTGCGATGCTGCTTATTCTAGCGTGCTCACCATAATTAATAAAATTAATTGTTTTAATTAAAATTATAGTTTAAAGCTATAGAAATAATTCCGATGAGTGGCGTTTTTTTATCCACCTCCACAATGTACAGCATATACATATAAAGAATGTATGATTGGGCGAAAGGTGTGGCGTTGCAGGCGTACCGACGAGCGTCAATGCATCGTCTGACTAATCTTTGTTACTAAATGGCATTTAACCTTAGCGCGATTGTCAGTATTATTGCAGGATCAGATGAGAAGGGTGAGATAATAAATGCTGATAGGAAGTATCGAAGCATTTATTATCACGCGTTCTTGGCAAGATTAATCGTGCCAAAACACAACTTCAATGATTTTCTTACTTCTGCAATGGTAGCAAGAAAAGCATTGATAAAATTATTTGCCTGAATAAACAAGATCAGCACGACGGTTTTCTGCCCAAGCTGCTTCGTTTTCACCCGTTGCTTTTGGCTTTTCTTTACCAAATGAAACAACTTCAATTTTAGAATTTGCAACGCCTAAAACGGCAAGTGCCTTACGTTCTGCATCAGCGCGTTTTTGTCCTAAAGCCAAGTTATATTCACTACCGCCACGGCTATCAGTATTACCTTGAATTATAAGTGAGCGTGATACATTGGCGACTAAATAATTTGCATGTGCGCTATTCAATGCAGTGAATTCCGGCTTAATAATATAACTATCAAAATCAAAATAAATGCTGCGTTTGGCTAAAATGCCTTGAGGATCATTTAATGGATCAACGACCGCCGCTACTACAGGAGTAACGACACGATTTGACATTGCGGCAACTGGTGCTGGTTTAGGCGCAACAGGTGCTGCAGACTTTGGAACTGTGCTACACGCTGCCAACAATCCGGCTACGATGGCCGTTACTACAAAAGTATTTACTGTTTGTTTCATGATTTTTCCTATCGATAATCTAATTTTTGAATAAAAAAACACCCATCAATAGGCAGATTTTCTCCTCCTATTTATAAGTTTCTCCTCACTTTACTGATTTTTTACTTCTTCCTTCTTCCTTCTTCTTCTGCTTCAGGCTGACGCGTAAACTTTGCGGAATGTTTTTCTTCAACCTCAAAATTAGATGCGTCATAATCTGGTAAATCTTCTGTCGATTCAAGCTTGTGATGCGCGTTAGTGACGAGCGGCTGATCTGTAAAATTTTCAGATAATTTGTGATACAAAGGCATGGGACTAATGAACTTTGAAACGCGACTCGCCAACACGGAAGCTGCCATTAATGGCAGCAACATTTGATGATTATTCGTCATTTCCATGGAAATAATGAATGAGGTAACGGGAGCACGAGTCACACCAGATAAATAAGCCGTCATCACCAATAAAACGATCGCACTATGATCCGCCATAAAAGGCAATAATGCAGCAAGGTTGTCACCAATACCCGCACCAACAGCGAGTGATGGTGCAAAAATACCGCCTGCAATCCCACTGACAGATGAGAGAAGCGTCACCACTAATTTTGCGATTCCGAAATACCAAGGGAGAGTTGCCGTATTTTCTAGAGATAGACGCGTTGGTTGATAGCCCGTTCCAAATATCAAACCATGACAACATACACCAATAATGGCGACGACTAATCCACAACACCCAGCGAATAAAAGACGTCTATTTTTAACAAAATTGGTAAAGCGAACTGGCATATTGAACGTTATCACAATCATCAATCGGCTAAATACCCCCCCTGCAGCTCCACCGACAACGCCACACAGCAAACACGCGCCTATGCTACCGTTCCATGCAAGAGAAGATTCAGTCGTTCCAAAATAGGTATAGCTACCAATCGTAGATAATGAAATTAATCCAGATACAATAATCGTGACCAATGTAGAGCTATTAGCATTGAAGATATGTTTTTTACTCAATTCTTCAATCGCAAACATAATTCCGGCTAAAGGCGTATTAAATGCAGCCGCTATGCCTGCTGCACCACCAGCCAAAATTAAAATACGCCTTGATTCAACGCTTTTAAATGGACCGCGCCCATAAAAAGAATGCATAATTGAGGCACCAATTTGGATAGTTGGCCCTTCACGCCCAATGGATGCACCTAACCCAAGCCCACCTAGCGTGAGTAATGCTTTTCCTATTGCAATACGCCAAGAAAGTAAACGACTCAAATTTGTTTCTGCAATTGCATCCGTTGCGGCAATTGCTTGAGGAATTCCACTTCCTTGCGATCCGGGTACAAAACGACTTCCAAGATAGGCCAGCAATGCAAATCCCAAAGGCATAAATAATAATGGCGCGTAGGGATATAAATGCGTTATCTGTGTGTTTAAGCGGCTCATCTGGTCGCTACCCAATGCCAAACCAACCGCTAGGAAGCCAACTAAAATCGGCCCAACAATCCAAGCGGCTCCCCTGTGCCAGATTTCCATTATTTGCTTCGGCACTGAGTTAGCTTGCTCGGTTGATTCTGAAAATTGCTCTTTGGGACTATTAATTGTCATTACTTTGCTTAATTTCGTTAAAATCATCACATAAAAAATGTTTTTGCGAAAATTTCATTAGATCAACAAAATTGCATTTTGAGCGTATTATATTTCTATAAATCATATTTACGCAAATATAATTTTAACCAAACTTATATACAAATTAAATGATTATAAAATCACCAACAAAAAAAACCCTTGCTTCCAAAGCAAAAAAACAAGATTTTCCTGATAGTCCAACACAACTAGAAATTTTAAAAAAATTACGAATTATCATTAGAGCTGCAGCGCAACATTCGTCATGGATAGATAAACAATGTGGCGTGAATGGAGCTCAATTGTGGATTATGCAAGAACTACATGAGGCGGGAAAGCTGCGCGTGGGTGAGTTAACAGCCAAACTTGCAGTTCACCAAACCACAACCAGTAATTTGGTTGATAGCCTAGAAAAACGTGGTTTAGTCAGCAAATCGCGTGATCCTAATGACCAGCGCGTCGTGACTGTCATGCTCACGGAACAAGGTGCAGCCATTTTGCTCAAAGCCCCGAAACCGGCGAGAGGTTTATTGCCTGAAGCATTATTGCAACTGGATCGAAAACATTTAGATGAATTGGAAAGCGGCTTGCAAGGATTGCTTAAAAGCATAGAGGCACTTGATGAAGAATTCGGCATGCTACCATTGCCGTTTACGTTGTGACCAACGATATCACGCGAGATCGCATTGGTCGGCAGTGCTACAACAAAAATATGGATGTAACGGTGATTGATTTGCAAAAAAGACGCAAACTCAGCGAAGATAAATTAAAAAACACCAATCATGCTAACAACTAAACGAATATTGATTTCAACCAATTTTTTGGTGAGACTGGGGGTTCATCCCCAGTACAGTATCGCTATGCAGAACATGATTCGATTTTTGTCGGTTCTTGCATTTATTCAATTACTAGCGTGGTCGTTACCTTCTTGGCCAATTTCCCGAGCCTTTCCCAATTACATAATCTGGCACGACATATTAGAAGCAATTTCCATCATCATTTCCACCATGATATTTGCGATTGGTTGGAATTACCGCGACAAAAATATACCAGGAAATATCATCATTCTTGCAAGCGTCTTTTTTTCAGTGGGATTGCTCGACTTTTTTCACACGGTATCGCATGTTGGCATGCCTGATTTTTTTTCACCGAATGACGCTCAAAAACATCTTCATTATTGGCTAGCAGCGCGCTTCTTGGCCGCCGCCGTTCTTTTGCTTGTTGCGATCAGAGATTGGAAACCGCTGATCCACCGCAGAACTCCTCATTTTATCTTCGGTGCGTTGGTCATACTGGCCTTTTTACTTAATTGGACCGTCATCAACCATCAAAGTTGGTTCCCTGACCTATTTATTCCTGGGAAAAGATTAACCCAACTCAAGAAAAACCTAGAATACCTCATCATCGCGATGAATCTGGCTACCGCAGCGATCCTGCTCGCGAAAATGAGAAAACCGCAACCCTACACTATTGTGATGCTGTTCGGCGCAGTACTTGTGATGGGGATGAGTGAATTTTATTTCACTCTATATACAACCACACAAGACAGCTACAATGTGTTGGGGCACATATACAAGGTGATCGCCTATGTTTTTATATACCGTGCCATTGTGGTTGCAGTTATAGACGAACCGTATAGATTACTGAAAATTTCAAACAACGATTTATCTGCAAAAAAGCAAGAATTAGTCGATGCACAGTCGTTGGCAAAAATTGGAAACTGGCATGTCAATTTCAGTGAAAATATATCAAATGATCGCTGGAAATTTTCAAATGAATCACGAAAAATATGGGGACTACCGGAGGATACGGAGGTAACAACGCAAACGGTATTTGCACTAATTCACCTTGCGGATAGAATCGTTATGCAGCAGGTATGGAATGAAGCAAAACGTGGACAAGGCCCAATGAAATGGGAACATCGCATCGTCGTTGATGGCAGCATCAGGTGGGTACAGGTCATTGCAAAATTTGTGTTTGATGCGCATGGTTATGCTATTGAAGCATCTGGAACAACCCAGGACATCACTGAAAATAAAGAGCGTGATTGGCAATTAGCACTGATGAACCTCGCTTTAAATCGTGCTAATGAGGCCGTGTATTTAATGAATAATGAAGGCGATTTCTTGTATGTGAATGACTCAGCGTGCAAGGTTCTAGGTTATACACGCGATGAGCTTAATAGCGGCATGGGAGTAACGGATATACATCCCGGCATGACAAGAGAAAAAATGCGTGAGTATTGGGAATACATTAAAAATAATGACCCACTTACCCTTGAAGCCGTACACCAAACAAAAAGTGGGGACACCTTTCCCGTTGAAGTCAGTGCAAATTATTTTGAATTCGAAGGACAAGGTTATAACATGGCACTGGTACGTGATATCAGCGACCGAAAAATACTAGAAGAATCAAAGAGTCAGGCACTGAATCTCATTAGCAAAATCAGCAATCGCGTTCCTGGTGTGGTTTACCAATATTTATTACGCCCCGATGGCAGTTCTTGTTTCCCCTATGCAAGCAGCGCAATCAGCGACATTTATCGCGTCACACCGGAAGAGATAAAAGAGGATGCAAGTAAAGTTTTTATTCATCTTCATCCTGAGGATCTTGACGGCGTCGTCGCCTCTATCCAAAAATCAGCGGCTGATTTGACACCATGGATACATGAATACAGAGTGAAATTCAATGACGGTACGATAAATTGGCTTTTAGGGAATGCAATGCCAGAAAAGCAAGATGATGGTTCCATACTCTGGTATGGGTTTATCACCAACATCAACGATCGCAAACACGATGAGCTGAAACTGCGTATTGCCGCGACTGCTTTTGAATCTCAGGAAGGCATCGGAATTACCGATGCTGATCGTAATTTCCTTAGTGTCAATCGTGCTTTCACTGAAATTACAGGATATAGCGCTGAAGAAGTTATTGGCAAAAATCCACGCCTACTTCAGTCTGGTCAACACAATGCTGATTTCTATGCTGCCATGTGGGACAGTATTAACACAACAGGTAAATGGGAAGGTGAAATATGGAATCGGCGCAAGAACGGCGAGATATATCCTGAAAAAATGTCCATTTCTTCCGTTAAAAACAATCTAGGTAGTGTCACAAATTATGTCACGACGCTTTCCGATATTACGCGCGCCAAAGTGGCAGAAGATGAGATCAAATTTCTCGCATTTTATGACCCCCTTACTCACTTACCCAACCGACGACTCCTGCTGGATCGTCTAAACCAGTCCATGTCATTCGTAGCACGAACAAATCGCACTGGTGCGCTGCTGTTCATCGATTTGGACAACTTCAAAACGCTCAATGACACACTGGGTCACAACTTTGGCGATCTTCTTTTGCAACAGGTCGCCAAACGTCTTAAATCCTGTGTGCGCGATATAGACACCATCGCGCGCTTAGGTGGAGACGAGTTCGTTGTCATGCTGGAAGACCTGAACAACGCACCTTTAGAAGCCGCCGAACAAGCCAAAATTGTTGCAACAAAAATAATTTATGTATTAAATCAAGATTACCAACTTGGCAGCCATCTGTATCACAATACGCCAAGCATCGGTATAACCTTGTTCAACGACAAAGCACAGTCAATAGATGAATTATTAAAACAGGCAGACATTGCCATGTATCAGTCCAAAAAAGCAGGCCGCAATACACTGCACTTCTTTGACCCAAAAATGCAGGAAGCAATCAATCTCCGTGCCTCACTTGAGGCTGAATTGCGCATAGCAGTTGAACATAATCAATTTCAGTTATTTTACCAAATTCAGGTGGGTGATCTGAATAGTGATGGAACCCACATCCCACTCGGTGCAGAGGCACTGATTCGTTGGATACATCCTAAACGCGGGGTGATTTCCCCTGGTGAATTCATTGCACTTGCCGAAGATACTGAGCTAATTCTTCCTATCGGGCAATGGGTTCTCGAAACTGCCTGCAGACAAATCACCATATGGCAGCAAGAGTTGATCACCAAAAATTTAGTTTTATCCATTAACGTGAGCGCCAAGCAATTCCGCCAACCCGACTTTGTCTCTCAGGTCAAATCGGCTATACAACGCCATGCGATTAAGCCACGCCTACTCAAGTTGGAACTGACTGAAAGTCTGTTATTGCATAATATCAATGACACTATTACGAAAATGAATGCAATAAAAAATTTGGGCGTTCAGTTCTCACTAGATGATTTTGGTACCGGTTATTCTTCTTTACAATATTTGAAGAAGCTTCCGTTTAATGAACTGAAGATTGATCAATCGTTTGTTCGCGATCTTGCTATCGACAGCAATGACAAAGCCATTGTGATTACCATCATCACAATGGCAAAAAGTCTAAACATGAATGTGATTGCCGAAGGTGTGGAGGCTGCGAACCAATTACAATTTCTATTAAATGAGGGTTGCATGCACTATCAGGGGTATTTATTTGGCAGGCCATTACCCATTGACGAGTTTGAACAATTGTTGAGAACAAAGCCAACACGTAATATCGCCTAATGTTGGAACAAAACTTAATTTTATGCTGCATCCTCAATTTAACCGCCAGAATCTCCACTTTAAGATTGGCTTTATCAACATGATTCGAAAAAAAACGAACGTTGAAGTTATTCACTCAAAAAAATCAACAAAAGATGCTGTTTATACGTGGGATGGGGATATTCTCATTCTCAATATTCTTGGAAAGCCAAGTGCGAAATTGGATGCCATTGGAAAATCAAAAGGCAATCAGCTCAAAATCAGCGTGACAGCCGCACCCATAGCAGGGAAAGCGACGGACCACATGGTGCGTTTCCTGGCAAGAGAATTTGATGTCGCAATCTCTGATATTGAGGTTGTTTTTGGTCGCATGAATGTGAACAAGCAGTTGCGTATTAAAGCACCCAAACGTTTGCCTTCAGCAATTGAATTTCCGGTTAAAAACAATGAATAAATAACCCAACTTCGCCAACGACTTCACCATTGCGCCTTCCAATCTCATCAAGCACGTTTTTAGCGGTTAGTGGTTTCAGCTAATTCCATCATACAGCTCATTCACGCCGGCAACAGCATGACCAGTTTCAGGTCATACCGTTTCGCCAAATGAAACGTGGTTTGGTCGAACATCAACATCCCCTGCGCCGGATGAGAAAATCTGCGCATGCCACCCTCTCGGCTCACCACATGCTGTGAAGTCCACAATTGCCGGAACGTAGTGCTCGTTTGCGTCAAGGTCGCAATCAATCCGGCTAACGGTTCCTGATCAGCATATTTTCCACAGTCGGCGCGAAACTCTGCCACCAGCCGTTCGGCACGGTCTGGCCAGTCGACAATTAATTCACGCGCTGTCCTCTCCTGGAACATGAATTGCAATAGGTTCGGCGGTGCTGTTGAGTTTATTAAAGTACTAGAACCGCAATCCAGCCAACCGATAAATAAGTCGCTGGCAGCGTGATTCCACGCTATCACATCCCATTGTCGGTTCAAGATATAGGCTGGCGCCTTAATCGCATCGACAATCGCGTCAAGTCCTTCGGCGGGCTCCATGTCGTCAGCCGTCAGTTTAGGATCACGTTTTTCTGCCACATTAAACAGATAAGCACGTTCAGCGATTGTTAAATGCATGACATCCGCTAACTTTCCCAGCATCTTGCCTGATGCCGACACTGGTCGGCCTTGTTCCAGCCAAGTAAGCCAGGTCGGACTAACCTCGCATAGCTGCGCCAATTCTTCGCGCCGAAGTCCCGGCGTGCGCCTCCTGCCACCATCCGGCAAGCCGACGTCGATGGGCTTGATATGTTCGCGATGTGCGCGAATAAATTCACCTAGCTTGTTATTCTGCATATCTGGACGTAATGAGGATAAGTGTCAATGGGTAATAATTATACTAGGATAATTTGTTGTCTTGTTACAGGATAAATGATCATCTATTCTGTACGAACCTTATCCAATAGGAGAATAAACCATGAAACAACAAGCCCTCGTCACACAGCAATTCGGCAATACCGCCAACGCCTATCTTTCGAGCGCCGTACATGCCACCGGCGCGGATCTCGGTGCGCTGCAAAGCGTTGCCATGCGCTATGCAACACCGAATATACTGGACCTCGGTTGCGGTGCTGGCCACGTCAGCTTCGCCCTTGCGCCACATGCGGGATCGGTCATTGCCTACGATATAGCGGAAAAAATGCTCGACGTCGTGGCGCATGCCGCCAAGGAAATGAATCTCGGGAATGTACAGACGCAACAAGGATGCGCGGAGCGCCTGCCTTTTGCGGATGGAAGTTTCGATATCGTGGTAACGCGTTTTTCCGCCCACCACTGGCAAGACGTGATGGCAGCGCTCAGGGAAGTTCACCGGGTATTGCGCTCAGGCGGTGTATTCGTCATCATCGACATCGTTGCCCCAGAAACGGCCTTGTACGACACTACCTTACAAGCAGTCGAACTGTTACGAGACGCCTCGCACGTGCGCAACTACCGCATCTCGGAGTGGTCAGCCATGTTGAGCGCAGCAGCCTTTACCCATGCGTACAGCAGCGGATGGAAATTGGTCATGGAGTTCAATCAGTGGATTGCACGCATGCGTACACCGCCGGAACGCGTACAAGCAATTCGAAGCCTGTTCGACAGCGCGCCAGAAGAAGCATCCGCACACTTCATGGTGCAGGACGATTATTCCTTTTCCATCGATGCAGCTCTGTTTGAGGCGAAACGGGTAAACTAAAACTGCGGCTTGCGATATATTGACTGCATAAGTCAGTTAAGTCAGTTAAGTCAGTCACATTAATTACATTCATCACATTGATCAATAAAAGAAAATATCATGCTCAAAAAAATCATCACCGCAAGTATGCTGACAATTGTGTCGTCGGCATCATTCGCTAACGGATTTGAACTCAACAGCCCCGACTTAATTAAAGGAAAGCCTATTGCCACTACATTTGTGTTCAACAATTTTGGTTGCAAGGGAAAAAACGTTTCCCCAGCATTGAATTGGAAAAATGCGCCGCATGGAACTAAAAGCTTTGCCATCACGGTACATGACCCAGATGCTCCGACTGGAGTAGGTGGATTCCGCCATTGGATCGTAGTTGACATCCCAGCAAACGCAACGGGCATTGCCCAAGGTGCCGGCAAGATGGGGGCTACTATGTTGGCAGATGGCGGAAAACAAATTGTGACCGATTTTGGAACGACAGGCTGGGGTGGCCCCTGCCCTCCAACGGGCGATGCTCCCCACCATTATCGATTTACGGTATATGCGCTGAAGGTCGATAAATTAGACCTTCCAGCCAATGCGAGTGCAGGTCTGGCTGGATTTATGGTTAATCAGAATGCGATCGGAAAGGTCAGTGTTGTGAGTAACTACGGTCGTTAGCAATTATATAGATCGTCACAGGCGGCCAGGTTGCGCAAGCTCAGCGCATAGGCCGCGTACCAACGCACACATAACAACATCACATCGAGCGGATAATCCAAACGTTTTACCAAGTTTGGCTTATCGCGACAGAACTGATTTATTCAACAACGCCCTCGCGTACTCAATGCGTCGTAGCTTCCGTAGCGCTTATGTGATACGATAATTCCATTCGAAATACTATTCATTTTAGTATTCAAAAATTGACTTTCTACTATAGAAAACAGCTAAATTTTTCTATTCATCAAATTTTTAAAACATAGTGACCAAAATCCAAAACATCGAAAAATTGCACCATTTTCTCAAGGAAGGGCCTGCAAAAACGCCGTCCATTCTGAGACAACTTGACATCAGTCAACCTACTTTCTCCCGTCTATGGGCAACTGTACGAGACGGGGTGGTGTTGGGGGCGGGTAAGGCACGACAGTATGCCCTGAGGCGTCACGTCCAGGGAGTCGATGTCCCTATTCCTATTTTTCGTATTTCTGAAGAGGGAGGGCTTGCACCCATTGGATACTTGGATGTTCTTCAAGGCGAGTTTTACGCCATGATTCCCTTGGAGGGGACCGGTTATGGCGTGTTTAAGGGCATGCCATTTTTCACCCGAGATCTCCGTCCTCAAGGCTTTTTAGGGCGCATGGAGCCGGGAAGAAACGGGGATTTGGATTTGCCAAACAACATCTTGCACTGGACAGATGAGCAGGTATTGAAATACATTTCTCGGCGCAGTGAAAATGCTGCAGGAGACCTCATTCTAGGGAACGAGTCATATGCTAGGTACATTGAGTCTTTCGCCGCGCTAGAGAAGCAAGTTATACCAGCTGAGGAGCGCGCTGTGCGTTACCCTGGGATGGCAGAAGACTCCATGCAAGGCGAGCCTCCGGGCTCATCCGCAGGTGGCGAGCAGCCTAAGTTCACTACCGTGATCCGTCGCGAAGATGACGAGATGTTGGTTGAGCACGTCATAGTTAAATTCTCTCCGCAAGTTGATACTCCCTCCGGGAGACGTTGGGGAGACTTGCTCATATGTGAGCATTTGGCATTACAAGTTCTCGCGCGCAATGGTATCGCGGCAGCGAAAACCGCGATTCTCGAATTGGGCTCCCGGGTTTTTTTGGAGGTTGTTCGGTTTGATCGAGTCGGGTTGAGAGGACGGCTTCCGATAGCTACTTTCTCCGCATTGGATGGTGATCTGGGGATGATGGATCAGAACTGGACAGCTGTCGCCCGTGAGCTTGGCCGCCTCGGGGAGCTGTCTGGGAAAGACATTATGACCGTGGAGATACTCGACCTTTTCGGTTCATTCATCGGCAACACAGATAAGCACCATGGAAATATCGCAGTCTCATGGACATTTGAACGCAAGCACCGATTGCTGGATGCATATGACATGCTTCCAATGCTATATCGTCCCAATTCTCACGGTGAGATTATTGAGCGGGAGTGGCTGGCAGTCTACATGGGCCGAGTGGAGTTGAGGCATCTATCGAAGTGTTATGGTATGGCGCTTCAATTTTGGCAGGACGTGGTCAACGATCCTCGTATATCTGAGGACTTCAAAGGAGTCGCGGATCGCCATGTGAAGGCTATCCGGCCATTTGCTCCCGCTGCGGGAGCTGAGTGAGTTTGGAAGGTACTTGATCTGACGGACCAACATAGCTATTTCCATGTCGACGTTGATCTCGTCAATCGCCGCTTTGTTCGCGCCACTTTTATCCATCGTGATTTTTTCAGGTGTGCCGTTCGCTGCCATGGCCTTGTCAAAAAACCGCTTGGCTGCTGCCTTGTCCCGATTGGCAGT
>Ga0302155_10000100_pt1 | contig 68561 bp, 56 predicted proteins | sample I_Bog_N3_1_FD_193508 | JGI IMG/M metagenome (GOLD analysis project Ga0302155, IMG submission 193508) | Peat permafrost microbial communities from Stordalen Mire near Abisko, Sweden - I_Bog_N3_1 | ecosystem: Environmental > Terrestrial > Soil > Wetlands > Peat | place: Sweden: Abisko, Stordalen... | reverse complement strand
GACGCACGGCATGTGGAATAGCGCAGCAAGCAATGATGTTAATTCTAGCAATAATTCTGGGCCCGTCTATGGCACAGCAACAGGTGGCACTTCTGTTGGCGTGCAACTCGAAGCGTGGTGGTAGTCTGAGTTGAAGCTTTACGTCGTATCCAATGTTGAATAGTATTTTTGCCCCGGAGTGTATCCGGGGCTTTTTTTTTAATTCGACAGTCGTTTTGCTAGATGCGCTTTTACTGACGATAGTTCTGACGGTAAATGGTAAGATAGTTTTTCAAACAATTCTGTATGTAATGCGAGTTCGGCAGTCCATGCAGTATGGTCGATTGATGTGATGGTGTTGAACTGATCCTGTGTAAACTCTAGGCCATCCCATGTTAAGTCGGTAAATTTAGGGCTGATACCAAAGATATTTTCAGTGCCACCCGCTTGTTCTTCAACCCGTTCAACAATCCATTTTAATACCCGCATATTGTCGCTGTAGCCAGGCCAGACAAATTTTCCTTCGGCATCGGTGCGGAACCAGTTGACGCAGTAAATTTTTGGTAATTCGGCTGGAGAGGCGGCAATCATTTTCCCCATATTTAACCAGTGTTGGAAGTAGTCACTCATGTTGTAACCCATGAATGGCAACATAGCGAATGGATCACGCCGTACGACACCTTGCTGACCTACTGCAGCAGCAGTGGTTTCAGATCCCATAGTCGCGGCCATATATACACCTTCAACCCAGTTGCGTGCTTCGGTGACAAGTGGAACGGTGGTGGAGCGACGGCCGCCAAAGATGAAGGCGGAAATAGGTACGCCAGCAGGATCGTCCCAAGCACTGTCAATGACCGGATTTTGTGTCGCTGCAACAGTGAAACGGGCATTAGGATGAGCGGCTTTACGACCAGTTTCCTTGGCGATTTCTGGGGTCCAGTCTTTTCCTTGCCAGTCAATGAGATGCGCAGGTGCTTGTTTAGACAGACCTTCCCACCAGACATCACCATCATCGGTTAAGCCAACGTTGGTGAAAATCGTATTGGATTCTAAGGATGCCATACAGTTAAAATTGGTGGCGGTATTCGTGCCGGGGGCGACGCCAAAATAACCAGCTTCTGGATTGATGGCATATAAACGGCCATCTGGGCCGGGTTTGATCCAGGCGATGTCATCACCGATGGTGGTGACTTTCCATCCATTGAGTGCGGCAGGTGGGATGAGCATAGCAAAATTGGTTTTGCCGCAGGCAGATGGAAATGCTGCCGCCACGTAGTGTTTTTTTCCGGCGGGCGACTCGACCCCTAAAATCAACATGTGCTCGGCTAACCAACCTTGGTCACGTCCCATATTGGAGGCAATGCGCAGGGCGAAACATTTTTTACCCAGCAGGGCATTACCACCGTAGCCTGAACCGTAGGACCAGATTTCACGGGTTTCTGGGTAGTGCACAATATACTTGGTGGCATTGCATGGCCAAGCGACATCTTGTTGGCCTTCCGCTAGTGGTGCTGCCACGGTATGGACGCATGGTACGAATTCGCCATCGCTGCCAAGCACGTCAAACACAGCTTTGCCCATGCGTGTCATGATGCGCATATTCACAGCAACATAGGCTGAATCGGATAACTCTACGCCAATGTGGGCAATCGGGGAACCCAATGGACCCATCGAAAATGGTACAACGTACATGGTGCGACCTTGCATGCAGCCATCGAATAGCGTGTCTAATTTAGCGCGCATTTCCGCCGGTTCCATCCAGTTATTGGTAGGGCCAGCCATTTCCTTTTGCGCGGAACAGATATACGTGCAGTCTTCAACCCGCGCCACATCAGATGGGTCGGAGCAGGCTAAATAGCTATTTGGGCGCTTTTCTGCGTTGAGACGCTTCATTGTTCCTGATGCAACCATTTGGGCACACAACATGTCATATTCTTGTTGCGATCCATCGCACCAGTGGATATGGGCAGGTTTAGTGAGTGCAGCAATCTCGGCAACCCAATTGATGAGTTTTTGTTGTTTTACATATGCTGGTGCATTAACAGCAGTTGTGTTGGTAGAGTGAGTCATAGTCGTAGCCATAGTCAGAGTCGATGCTTGGGTGAAAACCACTGTAAAGTGACAGTGCAATGTGAACTCCGGGTGAAATTCAATAGCATGTGCCACTCATGTATTCATTCATTTGCTTATTTTTTGTTTATTTTTGTGTACAACGGTTTTGCAGCTAGTTTGAAAACAGAACAGTACGTGTGAGCCGGACCGACGTCAGCTTGTGGCTGAGTCTGCGGGGTTTATACGGGGTGTATATAAAGCGCCCCTTGCGGTGTTGTTACCGCGTTGTTGGTTTTTTGTAAATAAAGTAGCGCGAATTCAAGGTGCGCGTAATTTTTCTGTGTAATACAGGTGCAAATTACAGGTGCAAATTACCTTAAAACTGTGTTTTAATTGCGTTTAAACAACAGAAAAGCTGCGCTACCAAGCGGATCATTTTACTCTAGCGCCATAATTTCGGACAAGTGTTATAGTCAAAAAATAGCAAATAAACAGGGCTAAATGATGAAAATTGCAATTTTAGATGATTTCCAGGATGTGGTTAAAGATCTGGACTGTTTTTCCTTATTGCAGAACCATGATGTTCATATCTTTACGCATGGGGCACGCGGTGTTGGACAGCTGGCTGTGCGTTTGGCATCATTCGATGCTGTAGTGTTAATACGGGAACGCACGGCATTTTCTCGTACATTGCTGCAAAAATTACCAAATTTAAAGTTGATATCGCAAACGGGAAAAGTCGCCGGACACATTGACCTGAAGGCTGCGGCAGAATTGGGGATTACGATTGCGGAAGGTGTGGGTGATCCGACTGCCCCAGCAGAGCTGACCTGGGCACTGATCATGGCGTCGATGCGCAAAATTCCCCAATACGCGTCGTATTTACGTGAGGGATTGTGGCAAACCGCGTCAACTACGCCGGGTAGTAATACCTTGGGTTCGGTGTTAAAAGGTCGTACGTTGGGAATTTGGGGCTACGGTAAGATCGGTAAATTGGTGGCAGGATACGGCCGAGCATTTGGTATGCATGTGCTGGTGTGGGGGAGTGAAGCTGGGCGTCAACGTGCTACCGCCGATGATATTGATGTTGCCGATTCCAGAGAACAGTTTTTTGCCAGTGCGGATGTATTAACTTTGCATTTGCGCCTGAATGACCTTACCCGCGCTTGTGTTCAAGAATCGGATTTTTTACATATGAAACCGACAGCGTTGTTTGTGAACACTAGTCGTGCTGAGTTGGTGCAACCGGGTGCCTTGTTGGCAGCGGTGTTGCGTGGACAGCCTGCGGCGTTGGATGTGTTTGAGATGGAGCCGCTCGCTCCTGAATCGCCTTTTTTACATCTATCGAATGTGTTAGCCACGCCACACTTGGGCTATGTCGAGCAAGCGAGCTATGAAATTTATTTTCGGGCGGCCTTTCAAAATATAGTGGATTATGCCACCACCATTTAAATTCCTTCGTGGAAATATTGCATATTTATAATATTCCTGCATAGGAACATCTGATCTGTTATATAGTAATACCAATAAGTAATACCACTATTTGTGCGCTTATGCGCATGACCGCCAAGAGATAGCCACCCTGAATTTGGAGATGCATGATGTCGACAGAAAAGAAAAAATATCGTTTGATTACCCGAAGTGATTTTGATGGATTGGTATGCGCGGTCTTATTGCAGCATTTGGATATTATTGATGATATTTTGTTTGTGCATCCCAAAGATATGCAGGATATGAAGATTCCGGTGAGTGAGAGTGACATTACCACGAATTTACCCTTTGTTCCTGGGGTGTATATGGCATTTGATCATCACTTGTCTGAGACTATCCGTAATGCCGGCGAGCGCAGTAACCATATTATTTTTCCGGATGCGCCATCTGCTGCGCGGGTTGTGTATGACTACTACGGTGGCCACAAAGTTTTTCCTGTTGCGTGGGATGAGATGATGGCGGCGGTGGATAAAGGGGATTCGGCGCGCTTTAATGAACAAGAAATCCTCAATCCTAAAGAGTGGGATTTACTGAATTTTATTATGGATGCACGGACGGGGCTTGGGCGCTTCCGTGAATTTCGCATTTCTAACTATCAGTTGATGATGGATTTGATTCGTCACTGTCGTGATAAGTCGATCAGCCAGTTAATGGCCTTGCCGGATGTGCAGGAACGGGTGAGTTTGTATCACGAGCATGAAGTGAAAAGTAAAGAGCAAATCAAACGTTGCACGACGGTACATGGTGCGTTGGCGATATTGGATTTGCGCAATGAAGATATTATCTATGCCAGTAATCGATTTGTTATTTACGCGTTGTTCCCACAAACGACCATATCGATTCATGTGTTATGGGGTTTGAAGCAACAAAATACCGTATTTGCTACCGGAAAATCCATTATTAACCGCAGTTCTAGCACTAATATTGGTGAGTTAATGCTGGAATACCACGGCGGTGGCCATGAAAATGCGGGTACTTGTCAGGTACCGAATGAAGATAGTGCTCGCGTATTGAATGAATTGATTGCGCGGATTACGGCTGCACAGTGACGCGCATGGCTGTTCAACGTATAATTAAGGGTTGCGTCTAATTAATTACACTACTTTAATTTTTTGTCTAGAGCAATGAAAATCAAAAATATACAAGGCAAAATTTAATGTCATTAAAGCGCAATACAATTTGGAATTTAATTGGTACTGGCTTGCCATTTTTACTCGGTGCCGTGACAATTCCGTACTTAGTTAAGCATCTCGGTATAGAAGGCTTTGGTATTCTGACGCTGGTCTGGGCTCTGATTGGCTATTTTAGTTTGTTTGATTTTGGCCTTGGCCGAGCCTTGACGCAGCAAGTTTCTACCTGCATTGCATCAAATGACCGAAGTAAATTGCCGCATTTGGTTAAATCGGGTTTGTTGTTTACGTTTTTTACGGGATTAATCGGTGGGCTTATCCTTGCCTTACTATCAGATTCTCTCGGACATAGTTGGTTGAAAGTAAGTCTTCCCTTGCAAGGTGACACCGCGCGATGCTTGTTAATCGCTTCGTTGGGAATACCATTAACAACGGTTACGACAGGATTGCGTGGCGTGCTGGAAGCATATGAGGATTTTAAAGGTGTCAATTTATTGAGAGTAATATTGGGAATAGCAAATTTTGGACTCCCTGCGTTGAGTGTGATGATTGTCGGTTCCTCTTTGACGTTGATTGTTGTTTCTTTAATAGTTGCACGGGTAGTGGTGCTTGGCGGGCATTTATATTTGATGAATCTTAAATTGCCTCCGGAATGGCTTAAGAGCAAATTTAGTTTCAAGGAAATTTCTGGCTTGTTGTCATTCGGTATGTGGATGACTGTGTCAAATATTATTAGTCCTTTGATGGTGACAGCGGATCGTTTTGTCATATCTGCAGTTCTGGGTGCCAGCGCTGTTGCTTACTATACAGTTCCCTTTGAAGTGTTGATTCGCGTGTTGGTCATCCCTGCAGCACTGACAAGTGCACTGTTTCCTCGATTGGCTGCAACGTTGAAAGTTGATTCGGATGCCGCATTGGCTTTATCCCTGCGATGCATGAAGCTAGTCGCGTCGGTATTAATACCAATATGTGCTGTGATCGCTTTGGGTTCTTACTATGGATTGTCTCTTTGGTTAGGCCATGATTTTGCTGAAAAATCCTGGGCTATTGTCAGTGTAATGAGTTTGGGACTCATTTTTAACGGGATCGCATTCGTTCCTTTTGCAACCATCCAAGCGTCTGGCGATGCCAAAATCACCGCACTCATCCATATTTCGGAATTACTTGTTTACATCCCTCTATTGTTTCTATCCTTACATTTTTTGGGCGTTATTGGTGCCGCAGCAGTGTGGGTAATGAGAGTCGGGGTGGATTTGTTATTGCTAACTATTTATGCAAAAAAAATCAATGTCAAGTACCATTTATAAACAAATTTTTAGAACTCAGGCGGGTAGCAAATAATGAATCCCATCATTTCAACAATTGTCGTTAATTATAATTCGGGCAGTTTCTTACGCCATTGCGTTGACTCGCTAATTAATTGCCCATTAGAAATCGAAATCATCATTGTTGATAATGCATCGAGGGATGGAAGTTTGGATGGCTTGGCCGCTTTACCTAATGTCAGAATTATTAATAATCCAGTCAATGTGGGTTTTTCTGCCGCATGCAACATTGGTTTGCGCGTCGCTTCTGCTCCATTTTTATTGTTTTTGAATCCAGATTGCTCATTTGTGCCGGGAACGCTGACGACGTTGCTGGATACTTTGCGTCGGGATGCCGATACTGGGATGGTGGGGGCACTATTAACTAACCCAGATGGGAGCGAGCAAGCGGGTGGGCGACGTGCGATCCCTACTCCTTGGCGTTCTTTTGTGCGGGGGTTTGGTCTATCCCGTTTTGCCAAGCGTTGGCCACGTCTGTTTTTTGATTTTCATTTACATAAGCAACCCTTGCCGCTACAGCCTACTGAAGTTGAGGCAATTTCTGGCGCGTGTATGCTGGTCAAGCGTGAGGCGATGTTGGATGTGGGTGAGTGGGATGAAACCTATTTTCTGCACTGCGAAGATTTGGATTGGTGTATGCGATTCCGGCAGAAGGGGTGGAGAATTTTATTTGATCCTACTACACGCATGAACCATGCATTAGGTGTTTGTAGCCGTAGTCGACCCGTATTCGTCGAGTGGCATAAGCATAAGGGGATGATGACGTTTTATCGTAAATTTTTTAGTCAGCAGTATCCCCCTGGCTTGATGCTGTTGGTGGGGACTGGAGTATGGCTGCGTTTCGCGCTCGTAGCGACAGTTTATACTGCGCAAAGATTATTGCGGTCGTTGAAAGCGTAGCGTGGCAGATACAGAGAATTGCCTAGGTCTACTCGGTGCAACTAGTCTTGTAGGACAGTGCTTATTATCATTACTGAGTCACGAGAACCGGCAAGTCAAGGCATACTCGCGCAAGGCCGTCATGACGACCGACGTGGTGGCGTTGGATAATGGCTTGCCTTATCGGATGCAGAATGTGGAATGGCGCACGCTATCTGCCACAGCCTCCCCTGACGTCCCCCACGCCATTCCCTTATGGATATGTGTGGCACCGATTTGGGTAGTGCCTGGGTATTTCGATTTTTTGCAAGCCCACGGGGCCAAACGGATTGTTGTCTTGTCTTCGACCAGTCGTTTTACGAAAACGCGTTCGAATGATGATAAAGAGCAGGCTGTTGCGAACAGTTTGGCGAATGCAGAAATGCAGGTACAGGAATGGGCAGAGCGTTGTGGTATCGAGTGGATCATTTTGCGTCCGACCCTGATTTATGGCTTAGGGCAGGATAAAAATGTGCTTGAAATTGCGCGCTTCATCCAGCGTTTTGGTTTTTTCCCTTTGTTTGGTAATGCCTGTGGTTTGCGTCAACCGATTCATGTGAGGGATGTGGCTGCGGCGAGTATTGCTGCTGTAGACGTTTCGGGTTGTGCGAATAGTGCATACAATATTTCAGGAGGAGAAACGCTCAGCTATCGGGATATGGTCGCGCGTATTTTTGTATCGCTGGGTCGTCGTCCTCGTATGTTGACGGTACCGCTATGGATGTTCAGTACGGCAGTCGCCGTATTGCGTTGTTTACCGCGTTATCGAAAGTGGTCATCTTCTATGGCTGAGCGTATGAATATGGATATGGTGTTCGATCATAGCGCAGCGACGCAAGGGTTTAATTTTAAACCCAAGGCGTTTGCGTTGGCAGCGGAAGATTTGCCAAAATAAGGCGTTAGAGGGTGATATCTGGTACCGTAGCAATGTGCCGTGCCTGACGTTTTGGGGCTGCGGTAGCGCTGGCATCGGCAAGTTTCTTTTTTTCCGCGCGTGGGATTTTTTCTGGTGATGCCTGACCAGCGTAGTCATTTTTTAATTGGGCATTGACGGTTGTTTCATCCAGACCACGCTCTTGTTGTAACCAGTTGGAGACGAGTTTGGCGAGTCGCTCCAGTGCGATGCGGTGAGTGGCATCGGTGCTGATATACAGCCAGTCGGATAGCGCCATAAAGTTGGCGAACGGATCATCTGCTAGTATCAGTGGCAGCGTGTGGCTGAAACGCCCTGAGTTAGCCACTAGATCCCAGTAACGGGCGAAGCGGACCAATCGCTGCATGGTAGCAAAATCAATGTCGCGAGTGGAAAGAATGGTGTACGGTGGATACTGATCAAATACCATCTGGAATGCGTCGGTGTGGCGAATAATCGGCGTTCCGCGTAGTCGTTTTAGAATCCCAAATTGAATTTCATGGGGTTGTAATGCATAGAGCTGATTGAATCCACGGGCAAAGCTAGCCATGTCTTCGCCGGGTAATCCGGCAATCAAATCAACGTGTAAATGGGCATGTGAGTGCTGGCATAACCAACGGATATTTTCTTCTGCCTTTTGGTTGTTTTGCTTGCGGCTGACTAGTGCCTGAACCTCTGGGTTGAACGATTGAATACCGATTTCGAATTGTAATGTCCCTTCAGGAAATTGCTGAATGCCGGCTTTTAGCGCATCGGGTAAATGATCGGGTACCACTTCAAAATGCGCAAATACCGGATTGTCTGGATTGGCTGCCAGCTTGTCCAGAAAAAATTGCATGATACGTAAGCTGGTTTTGATGTTGAGATTGAAGGTACGGTCGACAAATTTAAATAGACGTGCACCGCGTTGATACAGCGTTTCCAATTCGCCCAAAAACAAGTCCAGATCAAATGGCCATGCCGTCTTATCTAGCGCCGATAAACAAAATTCACACTTAAAGGGACATCCGCGTGATGCTTCTACGTACAGGATACGATGGGCAATATCGTGGTCGCTGAAGTGGGCATAGGGGAGCTTGAGTTGGTCTAATGGTGCTTGTACGCCTGCATGAATTTTCATCAGTGGTTGCGGTCCGTTGAGAACCTGACGGCATAGCGCAGCAAAACTGACATCGCCCCAACCGGTGATGACGTAGTCCGCACTTTTTACAATGCGTTGCTGTTCCGTTTCATAAGATACTTCCGGGCCACCTAGGATGATCACTACATGTGGCGCGACAGCTTTGAGCATGACGACGATTTGCGTGATTTCTTCAATATTCCAGATGTAGACGCCAAAACCAACGATGAGTTTTTCGGTTGGCTTTTGGTATCCCAGAATTTTTTCAACAATATCGGTTGTTTTGGTGCCGATAACGAATTCATGCACCACCGTGCTGTCTTGCAGTTCATCCATATTGGCGTATAAATAGCGCAATCCGAGTGAAGCATGCGAATAACGGGCGTTGAGTGTCGATAGCAGGATGGTCATGGCGGTCAGCAGATTAAATCATGGTAGCCGCATTGTAACTGAGATAGGGTGTGGCATCATGATGAGATCGTACTGTTTGTGTGTTGACTAGTATGGCCAAAGCGACCTTCTGCTTGCGTTCGAAATTCTTTTGGCGTCGCGCCTTTAATTTCCAGGAAACGGCGATTAAAATTGGCGACGTTATTGAACCCGACATCGTAGCAAATGGTTGTTATATAGAGATTAGTATCCATCAATAACTGACATGCTTTGTTGATGCGAATATGATTAACAAAATCGGTAAAGCCGTTACCTGTCGCTTTACGAAAAAAACGAGAAAATTTGGTGGGAGACATGTTTAATTTGGCGGCAAGCATATCGGAGGAAAGAGGGGTGCTGTAGTTTTCCATGATATGACTAATGACACTGTCAATTTGCATTAGGGAAGCATCATCTTCAAACGATTGCATGGGCGCGCTGGATAACAGGCGGTAGGTCATGCTTTTTGCCAGTGCGCTGAGTAGTAAGATGAACAAAGCAAAGCGATTTGCCCCGTCGGCATCGCGAATCTGATAAAAAGCCTGTTGCGCTGCCTCGCTATACTCGAAAAATTCAATTCCATAGCGTGCACGTTCCAGTAATGCCATGATTTCACGCAGCTCTGGTATGATTTTCGCGGCTGTTTCTAGTGGCTCATGGCCAAACTGGATTGCCATATCGCGCTGGGCAATACCTTGTTCCGGAATGACGGTCGAAATCCAGTTGTGAGGTAAGCGTGGGCTCGTTAATACCAGATTACCCGGGAAAAAATCGCCAATATAATCACCGACAAAGAGTTTTCCACTACTTTGAATGATGTAGTGTAATTCGTATGAATCGTGTGTGTGCCAGCGAATTAATGGATCTGGCGCCCCATGCGCTAAGAAGCGTAAGAATCCACTAAATTCCAATTGTTCTAGCACAGGAGTACGCGATGCAGTTTTCATAGACGCGGGATGGTTATATTAGCGTTGAGTTTGATTAACTCATTACACTACCACCATCTACGTTCAGTGTCTGCGCTGTGATGTAGGCAGATTCTGTGCTGGCAAGAAAAATGGCGGCACCCGCAATATCATCGGGATGTCCCATGCGACCAAGCGGGACGGCTAGGCCAACGGCAATTTTTTTCTGGCCCAATTCCAAACCTTCGTAACGCGCAAATAACGCGTCAACATGTCCCCACATCGGTGTATCGACGACACCAGGAGCAATGGCATTGACGCGTATGCCATTGGGAGCCATGGCGAGTGCAGCTGATTGCGTATAACTAATCACAGCGGCTTTGCTTGCGCAATAGTGCGATACCAATGCTTCACCTCGACGTCCAGCTTGTGAGGCCATATTAATCACGCTGCCGTGTGTACCCAATGCCACCATCTGCGCTAGTACTTTTTGCATAGTAAAAAACAGCCCTTTGACGTTGACGTTAAATAGCCGATCGTACATGTCTTCATTTGATTCCAGCAGGGGCGCCATATCAAATATTGCCGCATTATTAAATAAGATATGAATCGGGCCAAATTCCTGGGTGGCGAGTGCAATCAGTGCATCTACCGAGGCTGCTTTAGTAACATCGGTGGAAATATAGCGTAGCGTCGAAGGGTAGCGCTGCATCAATTCGCCGACTGCCGCAGAGGGTGTTGCGGCGATATCTGCCACGGTGCAGTGCGCACCTTCTCTTAGAAACGCCGTTGCTACGGCTAAACCGATGCCGCCGCCAGCACCGGTTAAAATAGCATGGCGATTCAGGAGCCGGGCTGAGCTTGTCATGGTTGTCATAATGCGTTCCCTGTTAATTCGTATGGTAGATGAGGCGAGGTGATTCGGAAGAATAAAAAATTAACGTAACCATTTTGCTGTGTTTGTGGGGGAAGGCGGCAGGTCTCCGTTTGATTTTTTATGTATTATTGTGTGCTACGGAGAAAAGAATAACATTCGCTCTTGGCTTCGCCCTGTACTGGAAAATTGAATGTTGATACTATTCTGCGCGAATCAACTTGCTTGATAAAATTTTCTAACAAGTCGGTGTAAATATAGGTCAAAATAGTTTTTTATTTTGATTTTTTCATGGGAACCAACATGATTAGTGACGTTTATCTGGAACGTATTCATAAATTAATGGCAACGGGGTCGCGTCGTTTACTGGGGCTCGTTGGTCCGCCGGGTGCGGGGAAGTCGACGTTGGCATGTCAATTGGCGCAGGCCTTGGGTGACAAGGCGATCGTGGTGCCGATGGATGGCTACCATTTGGCGAATGCGGAACTGAAGCGATTGCAGCGTGCTGATCGTAAAGGTGCGCCTGACACATTTGATAGTGCTGGGTATGTGGCATTATTGCGGCGTTTGAAAGCGAATGTGCCGGGAGAAACGGTGTATGCACCGCAATTCGACCGAACCATCGATGAGCCGATTGCTGCGGCGATTGCGGTGGAGAGTGACACCCCATTGATTATTACTGAGGGTAACTATCTGTTGCTACAACAGGGGCCATGGGCTCAGGTGAAGGCATTGCTAGATGAAGTTTGGTATGTTGAGGTCGATACGACTTTGCGGCAATCACGTTTGATTGAGCGGCATATGCAGTTTGGTCGTGCGGCAGAGGCGGCGCGTGATTGGGTCGAGCATACCGATGAACCGAATGCGCGCCTGATTAAGGCAAGCGCGGAGCGGGCTGATGTGGTGTTTAGGTGGTAAGTGCTGTCGCAGTCATTGTTGCCATTGTTTTAGTGATATTTCGCATGCCAGGTGTTTTTACCTCGGGTTGTATGTCGTCCGACAACATTTTGGGCGTATAATTTGTGCTGATTTAATAAATTTATTACACGCTCTTATGTCTGCTGAAACCAAGCGCATTTCCCCACTTCACTTTGCTTCTACTCCTGGGTCCGATTCTGTGGCAGGTTCCGAACTACCAAGAAAGCGCCATCGTAATCTGGCACAAAGTGTGGTGGCCGATATGTCGGAACGGATTCGTAATGGTAGTTTAGGACCCGGCGAAAAACTCCCGACCGAATCAGAAATTATGCGATTGCAGGGGGTTAGCCGGACAGTGGTACGCGAAGCTATTTCGCATATGCAAGCAGCTAATTTGGTGGAAACCCGTCATGGTATTGGTACGTTTGTATTGGACACCGTCAATGTGAATGAAATTGGTATCGACCCCACAACGGTGGTGACGATGCGCGACGTATTGGCTATTTTGGAATTGCGGATTAGTCTAGAAACCGAGTCAGCTTATCTTGCCGCCAGCCGTCGTAGTGAATCGCAGCTTGCTGATATTCGCACCGCACTGGATATATTGCAAGGTTTGCGTGCAGATGAAAACGGCGTCGTGACACCAGATGTTCAATTTCACTTATTGATTGCACAGGCTTCCGGTAATCGGTATTTTCATGACATCTTGAGTCAGCTCGGTAATAACATCATTCCGCGATCACGTATCAATTCTGCCAAACTGGCACATGACGATCCTGCCACGTATCTGCAACGCGTCAACCGTGAACATGAAGATATTTTTAATGCAATACAGCGTCAGGATGCAGAAGGTGCTCGGGCAGCAATGCGTACGCATTTGTCTAATAGTCGTGAACGGCTGCGTCAGGCTCAGGAATTAAGTCAGCAGTCATAATGCGTGCTGGACCTGACTGGTCGATTATTGCTTAAACACGGGCATTGTCGTGGTAGCAGAACCGACAGGTGCTTTTTTGGGGATTAGCGCACATTCGCCTAATTCACAATATGCGGCGATATCTTTTCCATCGCGGCAGTGAACGCGGTAATACTCAATTGGACCTGGGTTTGAGACAAGTCTGGCGCCAACCGTTGGGTCACATTGCTGTTGCATTGCGAGTTTTTCTACTGTAATCGATGACCTTCCCATTTTGAAATAGGTTTTTTCTGCGCTCATCAGGTTTAGATTTTTTTGACTGGTATTGACCGGGGTAGTGTGTTGCGGCGCAGGGGAGTTCGATGTGCATCCCGACAGAAATGTCATGAGTGCGATCAGCACCATTCGTGCTGCGATGGCATTTCTAGTGACGCGTTGCATAGCTCTCCCTTGATTAATTGTTGTAATTGCCAAATAGTTGCAAATGTACAATTCAATCAAGCTTATAGCACGTGGCGTTATTTGTCCAGCATCAAGGTTTGAGTGAAAAGCAGATCAGCATAAAAGAAGAGGCTGATCTGCTGCTGGCGTGCGTAAGATAAATCAGTTAATGTATCGTGACAGTTTGTTGCATGTAAGAATCAAACTGTCCCAAGAAATCATCAACTTCTTCAAGGCTGGGGTCGGAGGCAATCAGATCGGACACGTCTTTCCGAAAACTGACTGCGGAAAGACCTCCGAGGAAAAATTCACGTTTGATGGCTTTATCCGTGATTTCATAACCACCAAAGCGTAATGCTTCGTTATCGGTATCGGCGCCAAACTCGACCACACTGTATTGTTCGCTATTATAGATGAGGTTCATTTCTCGTCCTTTATTCAAAACCAGATTGATGGGAAGGTTGTGTTGGACCTATGAATTTCAAGTGATGTCGGTGAGTAATTTACGTTTTGCAATCTTAATTTTTTGGTAAAAATGGTGATGTGTGTATTTTACTGTCTTCAGTATAAAGGATAACGGCTGAAATCCTAAAAAAGTTGAATCTGAGTAACAAATTATTACATATTTTTGTAAAACATGTTTTTTAGGAGAAAATTAGGATGAGCGCCGTGGTTGTTGAAATAAGAATGGGGGTTGTGGAGTGGGTAAGGATGCGTATTTTATACGTAAATTTCATCGGATAAGGTTAATATCCTGGCATAGTCTGGAGTAGTCAAAAATAATTTTATTTGTTCCAGATGGGCGATGTTGTTTACGTTGAGCGCAAGGCTCAGAAATAAACGATTAGGGCGTTGATGTAGTAAGCGATTAAGATTGACACGCATAATCAGGTTATTACCACAACAGAGACAGCCAATGGCAATACGAACTATCGTGGTATGCGCATCGGCTACTAACCGATTTTTTCCATCGGCCAGCCCTTCCAGTAGCACGGCGTTGAATACCATACGCTTGTCACTGTTCTTGTCGGACGGTACTGGTGTATCCGCACGAGCAATATAGTCTGCAATGGCTGTTTCACGCTCGCTCGCTAATCCGCCAAGAACTAAAATAGTGTTGATCACCGTGTCAACTAACCAAGGCAGTGGTTCGGGCCGTGGTTTGTTTACTCATGCCGTTTTGAGGATTTAAGTGACTCAACACCAAGCTGCTTTAGCTTGCGGTATAAATGAGTGCGCTCTAAGCCAGTTCGCTCTGCAACGCGTGTCATGCTGCCGCCTTCACGTTGCAGGTGGTATTCAAAATAAATCCGTTCAAATGCATCACGTGCTTCACGCAATGGCGTGTCAAATGAAAATTGAGCCAGTGGATGTGCTGGAGTCGATTGTGCTAAGGTGGCAGCAGGCGTTGCGCGTGAATCAAACGGACTCAGATTGCTGGTCCCTGAGGCGGGATTGCTGATCGTAGTTTGAATGTTGCTGCTATGTGTTGCGCCAATAGTATGTGCTGCGTGATGCGGGTGTGTGCTTATCTCACTGGCCATCGTACTACGCAATGCCTGAGTAGGGCGTACGGATTCGTTGCCGCGCGCTAGACCTTGTTGTACCGCTTTAAGTAACTTTTGCAGTGAAATTGGTTTTTCCAGAAAATTGAGCGCACCAATACGTGTTGCTTCGACGGCAGTGTCAATCGTCGCATGTCCCGACATCATGATGACAGGCATAGTCAGTAAGCCATCACGCTGCCATTCTTTTAATAGTGTGATGCCATCAGTATCGGGCATCCAAATATCCAGTAAAACCAGGTCGGGCCGTGCCTGCGCACGAAATGTTCTGGCTTGTTGTGCATTTTCAGCAGATTGAACTACATGCCCTTCGTCACCCAATATTTCAGAGAGTAACTCACGAATGCCCATTTCATCATCAACTACGAGAATATTTGCCATTAACTTTCGCCTTTCATTTTTTGATCCCTGTCTTTACATGCGTTTCTTTTAAAAACGACATTTAATGTGCTACTGCAGTTTGATACGCTATCTGATACGCTATCAAAACGTCTCAGGAGGGTGCCATTTAGCTGAGGACAGGTGCTAATTTCAGGAGTAAGATCGCCACTTTTGCTCCATTTCCATCAGGTCGGTTTTTAATATCAACACGACCGCCATGCTCGTCCAGAATTTTTTTTACCATCGCCAATCCCAAGCCAGTACCGCGCGGTTTTGAGGTGGCGTAGGGTTCAAATGCACGCGCCAAGATCTTACTGCTAAAACCAGTACCGTTATCTGTAATGGATAAACTAGCTGCTTTTTGTAGTTGTCCTTCGGAATTGGTGTAATGAATCACTTCTGTAATAACATCAATATGACCTGTTTGTGCGTCTCCGTGTTGTTCAATAACAGAGTCCTGAGCGTTTTGTAAGAGATTATGGATGACTTGCCGCAGTTGCGTTGGATCACCCATTACCATTGGTAATTCAGACGATAAACTCGGGTGAATGATGTCGCGGTTATCCCCTGCTATATACAAATTTAACACTTCATCAATTAAGTCATTCAGATTCAACTGTGATAATACCGCAGGTGGCGTGCGTGCGTACTCACGGAAATTATCTACCATGCGCTTCATGGAGCTGACTTGATTGACAATCGTTAAGGTACTTTTATTCAAAATGGCGACATCGGCTACGGATAATTTGTCTTGTAGTTTCATTTGTAACCGTTCCGCAGACAGTTGAATCGGCGTCAATGGATTTTTAATTTCATGTGCTAAGCGCCGCGCAACTTCACCCCAAGCAATGGAGCGCTGAGCAGAAATTAAGTCTGAGATATTATCAAATACGACGACATACCCCGTGCCAGCTGATACGGGTAAAAGTGAGCCACGTGCTAGCAGGGTCGTTGTTTGATCATCGCTCTGGAAGCCATGTGGCGAGTCTGGCGAACGTACCAGTTCGATCTGTTGTTGCCAATGTGAGTTATCGTCGTTTTTATCGGCGGCAGTTTGTGCACTTTGCTCCGAAAATGCCTTGTTAACCGCAAGCGAGAATGTCTCTAAGCCTGCAATCTCGGACAAGGTCTTTCCAATGTGGTCTTCGACTGTTAATTGCAAAATTCGCTCGACCGATTCATTGCATGTTATTAAGTGAAAACTGCGATCCAACACCATCACTCCAGCGGACATATTGGCTAGAACGGATTCCAGATAGGCCTTGGCATTTTCCAGTTCCGCACGATTCTTTTCGACGGTTGCTCGCGCATCAAACAGTTGGCGTGTCATGATGTTAAATGACTGGGTCAGACTACCAAGCTCGTCTGAACTGGCAATAATAGGACGAGGGGATAAATTCCCTTCTGCGACTGCTTTTGTTCCTTCAGCCAACAGTAAAATTGGTTTAAGCAGATTTGTTGCTAATAAAAAAGCACTGACAATAGCAGCAAAAATCGCCAATAACAGAGTTAATGTTAATGTGGCAATATAGATTTTTCGTAAAATGACCCGGCCACTATAGAGTTCTTGGTATTTGCTATTGGCGGAGGTTAACGCGTCGGTATTCGTTCGTATCGACTCTGAAATCGGTTGAATTAGTTGTAAATATGCGGGTTCGTTGTGAAGCGTTATAGCATTGTTGCCATTAGGTATCTGCACGATGACGCGCAAACGAATGCCGCTTGAGGCACTGGTCGATGTGCTTGCTTTGTCGTTGCTAGAGTTGGTGGAATCCGATCCATCGCTACCACCTTCAAAATCGGCATATTCATTATTGATGCGTACTTGGCGCAACATGGTTTGCGTGGGCAGATCGGGAAGAAAGCCATTTGTTTGTCCACCGGTGCTGGTGATTAAATGGCCTTTGCTGGTAAAAATACTAGCTTCTAGTTGTTGGGATTGATCCGCAAGGCGTGAAATCTGTATCATCCGGTTGGTAGCGGATACGTCGGCTAATTCTGCTGCTATGCGATGTGTACGGGTCGTTAGTTCTGATAGTGAATTTTCGAGTGCGCTGCGCCCGAGATTGAGGCCGGCATCAATGGCTTTTTCAACCCGGATATCGAAGCCGGATTCAATCGAATGAGAGACAAATTGCACAGAAACAGCGTAAATCAATGCACCTGGAACGATGGAAAGAGTGGCAAATAAAAACACCAGTCGGGTCAATAAACGGGTGCCGAATTCCTTTTTTTTATAGCGCCGGAACAGGCGTGTCAGCATTAAAATGATTAAGCCCAACAAGGCGACCGCTACGAGACTGTTTAGGACAAACAACCAAATGTAATTTTTTTCAAATACCGCCGCTTGATCGGAGAGCGAGGCAATAAAAAAAAGAAAAATACCAATGATGGCACAGCCTACCACCATCAGGTAGCGAAAAAAGCGATTCACCGTTCATCAGCCTTAAAAGTCCATCGCTTCCATTCCGACGTTAACCGCCAGTCGCTATTGTTCAGCACATTAAATTGAAATGGTTTAGGGAGTTGATTCGCATCGAGGCGGGTTTGAACGGCGATGTTGTATACGGCGCCATTTGTTAGTGCTGATTTTTCAGCGATGATCCACCGGCTGGGACGACGAATCAAGGAGAGTGCTTCATCCAGATCTCTATAATTTTGTGCGAAACTGCCATTAATGGAAGCGCGGTACTGGCGTGTTAAGACATTGTACGAAATTCGCACAGAGCGTATCGCGTTGATGGCTTTTTCATCAAACCAATACCAGCGCGGGCGACTAATTTCTACCTCGGTGACAAAATAAAGTGGTATTCCGCGCATGACGATATTTTCCAGATCATGGCTCAATTCGAATGAGAAACTTGCCGTAAGTCGATAACCTTCATCGCTTAATTCAACTTGAGCCGAGTTAACATCAATGGAATTTGCCTGTGCCGCTGGTTGCCAAAATAGTAGGCAACAGAGCAAAAAAATTAACATTGCGTAAATTTTGAGTGGATTAAATCGTTGCATCGTAGTTAATTTAAGGTGCGGTTATGCTGCAATTCAGTGGCAATCTGGTTGTTATATCGACGCAGTGTAACCGAGTTATCAATGAATTGCTGTTGTAAAAATGCCAGATGATTCACCTAATTAATTTTCTGGTTTCTGGAACAAGGCAAAGAATAAGCCATCGTGATCCGTTTCTTTCGTTGCTGTTGGTAATAGTTGACCTGGTGCGGGCAAACGTTGAGCTTGATGCCGATGTGCAAAGGCTGCAGCTTGCGCTTCGGATTCTTGCGGCCATACTGAGCATGTTACCAGCAGTAATTTACCACCAGGTTTGGTCATCATCCATAAATTGTCGAGAATTCGTGCCGAAAGTGTTGCTAGTTGCGCAGCATCCACTTTGCGGCGCAACCAGCGTATGTCTGGGTGACGTCGCACGATGCCAGAGGCGGTACATGGGATGTCTGCCAAAATGCGGTCAAATTGCTGACCGTCCCACCAATCACGCTTGCTGGCATCTGCTGCAATTAAGCTTGCTTGTAAGCCTAGACGATCCAGATTTTCTGTGATTTTGTGTAAGCGTTTTTCGTCGGAATCCAGTGCTAGCAATGCAACATTGGCGCATTCTAGTATGTGGCCAGTTTTACCGCCAGGTGCAGCGCAAGCATCTAATACGCGCATGCCATCGTGTAGATCCAGTAATGGTGCGGCTAATTGTGCAGCAGCATCTTGAACCGAGACCAAGCCATCGGCAAATCCGGGAATCTGTTGTACGGGTACCGCGTGGTGCAGACGTACGGCAAATTCGCCGATGGCATCTGCGTTGATGTCGTTTTGTTGTAACAGTTCCAGATAGGCTGACATTGTGGTTTTACGCTGGTTGATGCGCAGCGTCAGTGGCGGTAGCAGGTTGCCCGCGTCCAGAATAGCCTTCCAGTCGGTTGGGTAAGCGGCTTTGCATGAATCAATCCACCATTGCGGGTAATTCCAGCGCGCAGGCGGTAATGCCATGACTGCTTCCAGCAATGATTTGCGTTCACGCAAAAAACGGCGCAACAGCGCATTGACCATATTTTTGGCGTGGGCGATGTCTGGGTGTGCGCTTGCTGCCGATACGGCTTGATCTACCACAGTAAATGGAGAATATGGATGACGGTTTTCATCCTCGTCGACTACCAGCGCGAGAGCACAGCATAGTAAACTATAGAGTAGTTTCGGTTCTGGGGCTTTGCTGGTCATGGCCGTAATCAAGGCATCACTCCGTCCCAGTTGACGCATGGTGCGGTAGGATAAGTCTTGAATGGCACCGCGGTGATTCGCCGCGACGTGATGGGTGGAAAATACCCGCGCCAGTGCTTGTGGCAATGCCAGTCCATCCAACACCTGTGTGATGGCGAATGCAGCGCCAAGCATGCTGTAGGACAGGGAGTCGGATTTGACATTCAGTTCAGCTAATGAAAGCGTACTTTGGGAGTATTTAGGCGGTTTTAACATAATTTAATTCAGAAAAAGCAATATGGTGGCAATGTCAATGAGTGTCGTGACGCAGCGTGGTCGTCTTGGTGCTATTGGTGCTGCTGTCACCCAGGTGCATCGGTAATGAAATGGCGCGCAGCCAGCCAGTTTTTCAAATCCGAGAATACGCGGGATGATTCCGCTTCGTTAAAGACTTCGTGATAAATGTCGTGATAAAAATGTGCGGTGCAAAGGTTTGGCGGACAATGTTCAATAAACATGTGGCTGCCTTTGGCATCCACCAGTTGATCGTTTTCTGAGACTAATAGTAAAATCGGTAGGGTGAGTATCGGTGCGTGATTCTGGGTGTAATCAATTGCGCTTAGCATGCTTTTCACTAAGCTCGCTGAAATTTTGTCGTGAAGCAGGGGATCCGTTTGTCCCTCTATTTTCTTTTCTGGAGAAATAGTCGGGCGCGCTAAAAAACGTGCGTTAAATCGCGTCGGAACGCCAAAATGAGGGGCAATAGCTGACATGATACTGAGTGCCAGCATTTCTGGCCAGGATAAGTGCAGTCCGAGTGAGGGGGATGATAAAATCAAACCACCCAACTGCAAAACAGGGAGCGCATTTTCGGTCAACCCCGTGGCTGAATTTGCCGCAGAAGCTGCCATTAGCCGGGTGGATAGTATCGCTGCCAGTTGGGCGGCAAACAATCCCCCCATGCTGTGTCCAAATAACAGTGGCCGGGCGTGGCCACTTTGTGCAAATTGTCGAATGATTAATTCGGCATCGCGCACTAGAGCAAGGGGATCGGGAACATCCCCGCGTGATCCGCCGGATTGCCCATGACCACGATGGTCATAGGTACGCACCGACAGGCCGCAGGAATTTAAAAAAGTAGCAATGTGGTGATAACGTCCACAATGTTCGCCAAGGCCGTGCATAATCACGATGCTACGCTGAATGTGGGCATCGCCTGACACAGGAGTCGATGCATCAATCAGCCAGTCACGAATAAATAGCGTTACGCCATCCGGTGTGATTATGTGCGATTCCCTGACGACGGACATTACACTCCCCAGACGACATCGCTGCCACCTGTGTGTGCGGCGCGTAGCATTTCAAGTAAGGGAAATGCGCGACTGGCAAAACTGACGCTTTCTACGCGTTCATGTTCATGTTCATGCTCCGTGTCGCCATGTTCGGTTTGTAATGCTCTATTTGTAATATCAAATTGTACGCTTTGACTAATCGGATGAACGCGGCTCTCGCCGATGGCCGCTTCAATGGTGGCAATGGCCATTGATGTGTCAGCGTGAGTAATGATGCCACGGTCAATGTCTTTATCCAGAAGTTCAAGGATATTACGTGCGTGTTCTTTGTACATAATAATGTCGGGAGCGGCTTTGGATTTGAACGTAATCAGCATAGTGAGCTTTCCAGAAAAAGAAAAAAGTAATGGTAACTGTAAATAATAAGGTGAGGTAGTTTACTTGAATGAACTGAGAATATATCAATGGGATCGTTATTTTGGAAGGAAACCTGTCCCTAGTACTTGAAATACGTTGGTATCACGCATAATTTAGCGTGCCACCATAGGCATCAAAACAGAATAGGGTATCGGATTACCGTGACCCTTACGCCAGTTAAATTTAGGCGAGCAGGGAGATACGTCAATCGATATTGTCAGTAAATAAAATAAATAATTTCGATGGCAGAAGCGCTATTGTATGCCATAACACGCGATTACTTCATGGTAGTTCCGTATTCGTGCTGTGATTTACCCTGTAATGGTAATCTTGTCATTCATAAGACCAGACATGTTCTTGGCTAAGTCCGCATTGCTTTGCTGATTGAGCCCAACATAACCATTCATAACCACCTGACGCACAAATAGGTCGTTGTCATTCAGTTGTTCCACAATCGCATCAAGAAAATGCGCGATTGCTTGTTCCCGTGTATAGGTGACTGGCATGATGGTTACCTTGAGTGTTAGTCATTAATCAGTAAATTATCGCACAGTTTGGCATGGCGTTGGTGTTTTGGTCACATACGTAAATCGCTAATACTTGCTTTAGCACGTTCTAGCATGGCGATGGCATCGGGGCCGCGTACCAGTGCTATCGCGACAGCAAGAGCGTCAATATAGGTCAGATGTGCTAGGCGGGATGTCATCGGGGTGTAGATATCGGGGTCTTCTTCGACGTCAATAGGTAGATGGACATCGGCTAATTCGGCTAAATTCCCTCCTGATGCGCATAAAACCACGATTTTGGCACCGGCATTTTTAGCGAGTTGGATACTGCGCATCATGTCGCGGGTACGGCCTGTTCGTGAAAAAGCAACAACAACACAGTCCTTATTTAGTAAGGTCGCCGATTGTGCTTGTAAATGAGCATCGCAAAATACCGTGGTGGGTATGCCAAATCGGAAAAATTTGAGCTGTGCATCAATCGCCAATGCGCCTGAATAACCTAAACCGTAACATTCGATCCGTTTGGCCTTGGCGAGTAATTGTACTGCCGCTTCAAATGTGGCAATGTTGGCGCTATTTCTGGCTTCCATCAGCGTGGCGATGGTGCGGTCGAATACTTTGGGTAGTACATCGGCGACCTTGTCTGCCTGATTGACGTCCAGATGCAGGTACGGTATTCCACTGGCTAAACTTTTGGCAAAGGCTAATTTGAATGCTTTGTAACCGTCAAATCCCATCGATAGTGAAAATCGCACCACGGTCGGTTCGCTGACTTGACATTCTTGTGCGAGTACCCGAATCGGCATGGCGACGATGTCATGTGGTTTTTGGAGTAAAAATTCTGCAACCTGACGCTCTGCCCGTGATAATTCCGTGGTGGCGTTGCGGATGCGTGCTAATAATCCTTTTTCCGGATTGAGGATGCGTTTTATGGACACCAGAATACCTCTACGTCACAATGTGCTGAAGCGATTAAAGCGCCAATCGGGCTTTCTACTGTGGCGTGTTCAAGTACTGTACGTTTTTCTGCACCGGTGATGATGAGCCATAGGCGTTGCGTATTAAGTAAGCGTGAAAAAGACAGTGACATACGCGCTTGACCACTTTGTGGGTGTAGCGCCGCTATGCAATTAGTACTGCTGTCCTCAGACAACCATTGCGGTGCATTTGGGAAAAGTGAAGCGACGTGACCGTCTGTCCCCATACCGAGTATCACTGCGGTGAACGGATGGTTGAGTTGCTGTTGTAGTCGTGCGTTGATGGCGGGAATCGCACTGGCAGGGTCTGCCTGATCTGATTTCAGGGAAATTAGGTTCCAGTGTGCGGCCGATTCAGCAAAACAACGGCGGAATAAGCCTTCATTGCTTTGAGGGTCGCTGTCGGGAACCCAGCGTTCATCAGTGGCAATAAGGTCGATCGCTATCCTTGTTGCGGTTCGTGGTGCTGCATCGTTCGACTCGGCCGCCAGTAATCGGTCGAACTGGAGATCGATCTGGCGGTATATCGGTGCCGGTGTCGTGCCTCCCGCTAAGGCGAAACTGAGGGGGTACTCCCCTGGTTCCGTGGTGATAAGCGCTAGCCATTTGTGCGCGATAGTTTGCGTTAAAGTAGCTAGATCGGGGTAGGCTTGAAAATGCAGCATGATAGGGATCCTTATCGTTCTAATTTTCTACAAACTCTTCGCCCCAGCTCGATCCGTGCTGAGCCAAGAGATAACTGGAGGCCGCTGGGCCCCAACTGCCGGCGATGTAGGATTTTAAACCCTCATTGTCGGCTTGCCATGCATTCATGATGGGATCGACCCAGTCCCAAGCAGCCGTGAGTTCGTCATCGCGTACAAATAGGGTCAGGTCGCCACGCATTGCATCCAGTAACAGACGTTCATAGGCTTCGACACGACGTGAAGTCGAGGCTTCAGCAAAATCCAAATTTAAGGCGACATCCGATAAACGTATGCCTTCACCCGGTTCTTTTGCTTTTAAGAATAATTCAACGCTTTCTTCTGGTTGCAACGAGATGACTAGACGATTGGAGCGTAAATTACCTTGGTTGGTACCGAATATAGAATAAGGAATCGGTTTGAAGTTGATCGTGATCTCGGCACTACGGGATGCCATGCGTTTGCCTGTGCGTAAGTAGAACGGTACCCCCGCCCAACGCCAGTTATCAATCTCTGCGCGAATCGCGACAAAGGTTTCATTACGTGAGTGCGCTGGTACGCCAGGTTCATTTTGGTAGCTGATGACAGGCTCACCATCGATCGCACCTGCGCGATATTGGCCACGCACGGTTTTTTTGCTGACGTCTTCTTGCGAAAATTTGTGCAGGGCACGGAGTACTTTGACCTTTTCATCGCGGATTGAATCCGGTGCTGCATTGACGGGTGGTTCCATCGCGACAATCGATAATAATTGTAAGAGATGGTTTTGTACCATGTCGCGTAATGCGCCAGTATGATCGTAAAATTCGCCGCGCGACTCTACTCCAACTTGTTCAGAGATGGAGATCTGGACATCTTGAATCCATTTGCGATTCCATAATGGTTCCAGAAACGAATTGGCAAAGCGTAATGCCAACAAGTTTTGTACCATTTCTTTGCCCAGATAATGATCAATCCGGTAAATCTGATTTTCTTTTAAATACGTGCGTAATGCTTGATTGATGTCGCGTGCTGACTGGGCATCACGACCCAATGGTTTTTCCAACACCACGCGAGCATGACTGCCAACCAGTTGGTGACTGGACAGTTGTTTGACAATCGGGATAAAAATATCAGGGCCGGTCGCCAAGTAAAATAAGGTAGCGTGAATTTCTGGATCAATGATTTTTTGTTTGAGTTCGACAAAGTCGGCATCGAGTCGGGCATCAATTTTACAATAAAAAGTAAGCGCTAAAAATGCGTTGATTTGCTCAGCCGTTCCGGTTGTGTCGGATTTGGTATGGCTGTTGATGCTGGCTGCAACCCGAACGCGAAATTCATCGTCGGTCAGTACTTCACGGGCAGCTCCGACGAATTTAAAATCGCTGTCGAGTCGGCCATTTAAAAATGCGCTATATAGTGCAGGGATAATTTTGCGCTTGGCTAAATCGCCAGTGCCACCAAACAAAACAAATGTTGTCATACTGACTCCGGGAAGGTAAACTTCAATGTGTTTGTCAAGACAATAACGGAATGTCGCTCAATTCGTGCAAATCTGCCCTAGTAATTGGGCTGTATTTTGGATGCGCTTATTTTGCCAATTACGGGGGCAATGACGAAAAACGAATCACAGATACGAGCATTACATCATGTGATGACCTGTCTTATTATGACAGAAAGTCGTTTTAAATGTAGTCAAATTACAGATTATTTCGCAAATATTTCACTTTATTTTAGTTTTTTTTCCAAAAATGAAAGTTTATTACAGAATTATGTGCTAACGTTAACCCATTCCAAATTTGCCGTGAGTGTGCCATGACAACCGATGATTCTTCCGTTCCACCTGCTTTTGCGCATGCGTCTTTGCATCCCGTCGTTGAACAGGTAACCCAGCGCATTATTGCGCGTAGCCGTGATTTGCGTGCAGCCTATTTGGCGCGGATAGCGCAGTTTCGTGGTCGCGGGCCTCGACGTGCGCAACTGTCTTGTGCGAATCAGGCACACGCGAATGCTGCTGCCGAACCACGCGCCAAAATCTGGCTCAATCAGGCACAAAAACCGAATATCGGTATTGTTACTGCGTATAACGACATGTTATCAGCGCATCAGCCGTATGCGAGCTATCCGGACCAAATTAAACAAGCTGCATTGCGATGTAATGCGACCGCCCAAGTGGCTGGTGCTGTTCCTGCCATGTGCGATGGTGTGACACAGGGTAAGCCGGGGATGGAATTGTCCTTGTTTTCGCGTGATGTGATTGCACAGTCTACCGCGGTCGCGTTGTCCCATGATGCATTTGATGCTGTTATCTGTCTTGGTATTTGCGATAAAATCGTGCCGGGTTTGTTGATCGGCGCATTGGCATTTGGTCATATTCCGACAATTTTTATTCCAGCCGGTCCGATGGGTTCTGGTTTGTCGAATAAGGATAAAGCAGCGGTGCGTGAGCGTTTCGCCCAAGGTAAAGCGACGCAGCAAGAATTACTAGAAGCTGAAAATGCGGCGTATCACAGCGCCGGTACTTGCACTTTTTATGGTACGGCAAATAGTAATCAGATGTTATTGGAAGCCATGGGCTTGCATTTGCCCGGTGCCTCATTCATCCATCCGTCTTCTCCATTGCGTCGTGCCTTGACCGATGCTGCGGTAGAACAGGTAGTGCAATTGACGGAACAAGGTCAACACTACACCCCGATTGGCCACGTGGTCAATGAAAAAGCCATTGTGAATGCCATTATTGCGCTGCTGGCAACAGGTGGATCGACCAACCATACCATTCATTGGATTTCTGTCGCACGTGCTGCTGGAATTTTAATTAACTGGCAAGATTTTGATGAGTTGTCTGCCGTCATTCCACTGCTGACTCGGGTCTATCCGAATGGTTCTGCGGATGTCAATGATTTTGAAGATGCCGGTGGTCCGGTATTTGTATTACGTGAACTTTTGGCAGCCGGATTAATGCATGGGGATGTGCAAACGGTGTATGGACAAGAGGGTTTATTTGGTCACACCAAACAACCGGCTTTAGTACAGGATCAATTGGTGTGGCAAGAGTTGCCAGTCGAGTCGACGAATCAAGACGTGGTGCGTTCGGTTAGTGCGCCATTTGCAAGCACTGGTGGTTTGCGTCTGTTGGAAGGGAATTTGGGGCGGGCTATTATTAAAGCATCAGCGGTACCAGTGGAATCATGGACAATCTGCGCCCCCGCGAAAGTGTTTACGTCTCAGGATGCCTTAGTTGCGGCATTTAAGGCGGGCGAATTAAATCAAGATTTTGTTGCCGTTGTGGTGTTTCAGGGACCACAAGCCAACGGAATGCCAGAATTGCACCACTTTACCCCAGTGTTGGGTAGCTTGATGTCTGCTGGTTATAAGGTCGCGTTGGTGACGGATGGACGGATGTCCGGTGCGTCAGGTAAAGTTCCGGCTGCATTGCATATCAGTCCGGAAGCAGCACAGGGTGGGCCACTCGCCCGTGTTCGTGATGGCGATATGATTGAATTGGATGTGTCCGGCGGTGTGTTGCGGGTGTTGGTGCCGGGAGATGAATTTGCAGCGCGGTCATTGCGTGTTTTACGTCCGGCTAGTGTCGATGATACGGCAGATTTTGGCCGCGAATTATTCGTCAACCAGCGCCGTTTTGTTACTGCACCAGAGCAGGGTGCATCTACTCTTTTTGAATGAGAATAACTATGAATCAAGCACAACATCCATCCGTAACAGCGACAGTCAGCGCAGCAATTAATGCGGCATTGAGTGCTGCCGCAAATCCAGTAAAAACCGCTGCCTTGAATCAGATTATCGCGCAACTCCAGCAATTACGTGTGTTGCCGATTTTAGTGGCAGATGATGTTCAGCAAGCAATTACGTGTGTTTCAACGCTGGCACAGCATGGTTTAACTGCAGTCGAAATTACCTTACGTACCCCCAATGCCATGCAAGTTCTGGCGGCCGTGGTGAAAGCGTGTCCAGACGTATGTGTTGGTGCGGGTACGATTTTAACGCCACGTCAGTTACAAGAGGTGCAGGATACCGGCGCGGCATTTGGTATCAGCCCTGGTATTACTCCGGTATTGGCACGTGCAGCAGCCGACTCCGCTTTGCCGTATTTCCCAGGTGTTGGCGGTGCCAGTGATTTGATGTTGGCGCTAGAACATGGCTTCAACGTGGTTAAATTATTTCCGTCGGATTTAGTTGGCGGTATCAAGATGGCGAAAGCACTCGGCGGTCCGTTTCCAGAGGTGCGTTTCTGCCTTACCGGCGGTGTCACGTTGGAATCAGCGCCACAGTTATTAGCACAATCGAACATATTGTGCGTGGGTGGTTCGTGGATGTGTCCGGCTGGTTTGATTGAGGCTAATGATTGGAATGCGATTGGTCAATTGGCAGCTGTAGCAGCAAAGGCTGCTCAACAATAAACAGCGCGGAAAAAGTCAATACTGACTGTGGTGACAATGGGTTAATACGATGGTAGTGAGCTTGGTGTGATTACCCGTGTTGAACTGCATTGTCACGTTTTTATTCTGCTATTTTTTTAATTTTTCATCCCTTAACGTGTCTTGAATTCATCATGTCAACTTCTGTTTCGCACACCCCGCTGTGGCATCTGCTTGAGCAAAATGCTATTGAAATTCCTTCTTTAAAAGCACTGTTTTGTGCTGATAAGGAGCGATTCACACATTTTTCTGCTTCAGCGTGCGGCATATTGCTGGATTACTCAAAACAGCGCATTGATGACACGGTACGGTTGAATCTATTAGCGTTGGCGTGTCAGCAAAACGTCGAAACATGGCGTGATGCGATGTTTGCCGGTGAAGCGATTAATCACACGGAAGATCGGGCAGTCCTGCATACCGCACTGCGTTTGCCAAAAGGTCAAACGTTGACGTATCAGGGTGAGGATATTAACGTCGCTATACAGCAAGTGCTGGATCGAATACGTGCGTTTAGTGATCGGGTGCGTGATGGTAGTTGGTTGGGGTATACCGGTAAACCTATTCGCACTATCGTGAACATTGGTATTGGTGGTTCGGATCTGGGGCCGTTAATGGTGTGTATGGCATTATCACCATGGGCGCAAAAAGGGATGGAGTTGCATTTTGTTTCAAATGTGGATGGACGTCATCTTACTGATGCACTAAAAAATGCCGATCCGGAAACGACGTTATTTGTGGTTGCATCCAAAACTTTTGGTACCATGGAAACGCTGATGAATGCTAAAACGGCGCGTCAGTGGATGCTGGATCAAGGCTGCCCGACAGCGCAAATTTGTCAGCATTTTGTCGCCGTAAGTACCAATGTTGAGGCTGCTAGTCAGTTTGGTATTGCACCAGAAAACGTCTTTCCGTTTTGGAACTGGGCTGGTGGTCGTTATTCGGTCTGGAGTGCGATTGGTTTATCGGTTGCATTGTATATTGGTGCTGATAATTTTGAACAATTCTTGGCAGGTGCGCATGCCATGGATACACATTTTAAAGCAGCGCCGTTAGAGCAGAATCTGCCAGTGTTAATGGCAATGATGGGTGTTTGGAATGGTAATTTCTTGGGCGCGCAAGCTCTTTCGATTGCACCCTACCATCAACGGTTGACGCGCTTGCCTGCATATCTGCAGCAATTAGAAATGGAAAGTAACGGTAAATCAGTGCGACGCGACGGTACACGGGCTGACTATGCTACTGCACCGATTTTATTTGGTGAAGCAGGTACCAATGGACAGCATGCATATTTTCAATTACTGCATCAGGGTACGGCAATTATTCCAGTGGATTTTATTGCCGTGGCTCAGGATGATGCGGGTTTGCCTGAGCACAATCAGGCCTTGTTAGCGAACTGTTTGGCGCAATCCAAGGCCATGGCGATGGGCAAGGATCTGGAGCAGGTACGGGCAGAGTTGCCGGATGCGCCGGCTGAATTATTACCGCATCGGGTATTCGAAGGGAATAGGCCGAGTTCCACCTTGTTGTTGGATGCATTGACACCGAAAACGTTGGGTTCTCTGCTGGCTCTTTACGAGCATAAAGTATTAGTGCAATCGATTATCTGGGATATCAATGCCTTCGACCAATGGGGTGTGGAACTGGGTAAATCGCTGGCGCAACAATTACTCAGCCTTGATCCCGCTGCAGTGCAAGAAGAGTACGATAGTTCTACGCGGGGATTGTTGTTGGCGTTGCAGGATAAATAATGTTGTGTATGGTCATGCTGGGGTGAAATAATTGACATTGATTACGAATGAATTTACGAACGGACCGAAGTCGTAAGCGTACTTCACGCTCGGCAAGCATATCCGACGGATGAAGTATCTCCCAGTAGTATCATATCTCCGCGCGGCGCTTGAGCTCTGACCATGTGAAATCAATATGGGTGAGCATGGCTTGCTGGGCAGTGTCGGGTTGTTGTAGTCGGATAGCATCCCATATTGCTGTATGTTGCTCACGTAATTGTTTTTTTACTGCTTCCATTCTGGTCAAATTCAGTGAAATATGTTCGCGTACCATGCGCACGATACCGGCGTGTAGAAAGCGAAACATGCTGTTGTGGGATGCCTCGGCAATCGCTTCATGAAAATCCGCATCGGCACGATGCTCGGCGCGGATATCGTTGTTGTCGTAGGCTGCGCACAAGCGTTGAAATACGCTGTCGATTTTGTCCAGATCGGCTTGGGTGGCACGCATTGCCGCATAGCGTGCCGCTGCTCCTTCCAGTTCTCGTCGGAATTCCAGCATGTCCCAACGTAAATCTGGATGTTCGACCATGAGTTGATTCCACGGCGATGCGATGCTCGCTTGCAAGCGATCCGTGACAAATACACCGTTGCCGGGCCGGCTTTCAAGCATGCCACGTGCCTTTAAGCGTGATATCGCTTCACGCAAGGAGGTGCGTGAAACACAAAATTTTTCCGCCAATTCACGTTCGCACGGTAAGCGCATTCCGACGGTCCACGAACCATCAAGAAAATACACTTCCAGCGCTCGCTGCACCCGATCGACTACACTCTGTTGTGCCATAAGTCCTATTTCAATTAGTGCGATCCATTACGTTGATCAAAATTGGTCTGACCAATTTGACGTTCATTCTAACCCCAGCGAATATACGTGTCACCACATTAGTTGCCGCAAAATTGTTATTTATATTTTGTAGGCTGAAAAACAATAAAATTGGAGACAGGTATGACCTCATCGACTTCATCCTCGGTAGTGGCAAGCCCGGTATTGATTGCCGCGCTACGAACACGTCTGCCCGAAGTGCGCGTTATCACAGATCCTTTGCGTCGGCTTACTTGGGGGAGTGATGCCAGCTTTTATCGTATGCTCCCACAAGTCGTCACGGTGGTGGAGGACGAAGCGGAGGTGGCGCATGTATTGGCCGTTGCACGCACTCATCATATGCATTTGACTTTTCGCGCCGCCGGTACCAGCTTGTCCGGTCAGGCCGTGACGGATGGTATCTTAGTACTGTTGGGAGATGGTTTTGCGACGTATGCGATGGAACCGGATGGCTTGAGTGTCCGTTTGGGGCCTAGCATGATCGGCGCAGAAGTGAATCGTCGTCTGGCACCATTGGGGCGTAAAATCGGCCCAGATCCGGCATCGATTGCGACATGTAAAATTGGTGGGATTGCCGCGAATAATGCCTCAGGAATGTGTTGTGGTACCTCACAAAACAGTTACCGTACTCTGAAGTCGATGCGCGTGATGCTGGCGGATGGAGCCTTGCTTGATAGTGCAGATCCATTCAGTATTGCTGCGTTTCAGAAAAGCCACGGCATGGTGTTGTCGGCATTGGCGCAAATGGGGCGTGATATACGTGCTAATCCAACATTGTCAGCCTTAATTCGGCGCAAATATAAAATTAAAAATACCACGGGTTACAGCCTGAATGCCTTAGTCGATTTCAGTGATCCTGTGGACATGTTATGTCACTTGATGATTGGTTCTGAAGGTACTCTCGGGTTCATTTCGAGTATTACTTATGACACTGTTCCAGAGTATGTGCATAAAGCCAGTGCCTTAGTTTTTTTCCCTGATATTGGTTCTGCCTGTGATGCTGTACTGGCGCTAAAACCACTAGCGGTATCAGCGGTGGAATTGCTGGATCGTGCTGCCTTACGTTCAGTGGAAAATAAAGCAGGTTTGCCACCGATTATTCGGCAATTGGGTGCGGGGGCTGCAGCGTTATTGATCGAGGTGCGGGGTGCTGATGCTCTGGCGTTAACATCGGGTATTGCTGCGGCATTGACGGCATTGGATGGGTTTGAAACAGTCGAGCCAGCCCATTTTTCAACTGACACGGCACAGTGTGAAATGTATTGGAATGTGCGTAAAGGAACGTTCCCTAGTGTCGGTGCGATGCGTGCAGCCGGTACCACGGTGATTATCGAAGATGTGGCTTTTCCCTTGGAATCGTTGGCGCAAGCGACGCTGGATTTACAAGCACTGCTACATCAACATGGCTACCACGAAGCGATTATTTTTGGTCATGCACTTGAGGGTAATCTGCATTTTGTGTTTACACAGGATTTTGGTCATGAGCAGGAAGTGCAGCGGTACAGCAGATTGATGGATGGCGTGTGTGAACTGGTGGTCGGTAAATACCAGGGCTCACTGAAAGCGGAACACGGTACCGGGCGGAATATGGCACCGTTTGTTGAGTTGGAATGGGGACGTGAGGCGACGGATTTGATGCGGCGTATAAAACAGCTGTTTGATCCTGCTTGCATGCTCAACCCGGGTGTTATTTTGAATGCAAATCCGCAGGCGCATTTGGAAAATCTAAAACCGATGCCGATGGCAAATAAGTTGGTCGACAAATGCATTGAGTGCGGATTTTGTGAACCAAAATGTCCATCGCATCAGCTCACGCTGTCACCGCGTCAGCGCATTATCGCTTGGCGTGACATGTCGGCAAATTCGGACATTAATGCATCTCCCAAGAGCAAGATGACGGATGCCTATCTTTATATGGGACTTGATACCTGTGCTGGTTGTGGGCTGTGTTCGACCGCGTGTCCAGTTGGTATTGATACGGGTGCGTTGGTGCGTGAATTGCGCGGTGAGCAACACACTGCCTTAAGCCGTCGTATTGGACAGTGGACTGGAGAACATTTTTCTACGGTAGCGGCAGTTTCACGTCTGGGATTAGGGGTGGGGCATCTGGCAAAAAATATAGTGGGTGAACGGGCATTGACGGCCGTGTCAGGCGGCGCTTGGCGACGTCATATGCCGCGTGCAGCTTCGGTGGTCACAAATAAAGCAGACACTACTATAGAGAGTAATGGAAAAGGTAGTGCGGCGCAAGATGCTGAAATAGTCGTGTATTTTCCTACATGCGGTAGCCGAATTTTTGGCACTGAGAAGGATGGCGAGGCAGCATTGCCGGATGTTATACAAACGCTGTTGCTGCGGGCCGGATATACACCGCGTCTCCCGCGCGATTTGGCGCAATTGTGTTGCGGTCAGATGTTGGCAAGTAAGGGATTGTCGGAACAAGCGGATGCAAGTAGCCAACGATTGGAACAGGCATTGGCGGAGGCATCTGAACATGGCCGTTATCGGATTGTGACCGATGCCAGTGCTTGTGGTTTGCGTATGCAACAGCAAATGGGAGCGCGTTTGCCCGTCCAGGATTTTCATGATTTTGCCTATGATGCCTTATTGCCCCGACTGGCGCTGACGAAACAGGCCGGACCGATTGCTTTACACCTTAATTGTTCTGCACAAAAGAGCGGTACAACGAAATTGCAGGCCGTGATGGCTGCCTGTGTTGAGCAGATTATTCAACCCGCCAGTGTGGGCTGTTGTGGTTTCGGCGGCGATCGGGGTTTTGCTGTGCCAGAGCTGAACCAACATGCGTTACGGAAGATCGAAGCAGAACTGCCATCGGGGTGTGCTTGTGGTGTGTCGACCAATCGCACCTGTGAAATTGGTTTATCGGCAGAGTCTGGTCGACCATACAGGTCAGTTGCGTGGTTACTGGAATTGTGTAGTCGTCCTCCGAACGAAATTAAATGACAGTAGTGGATGTTGTACTGTTGTTGTAACCCTGTAGTGGTGTTTTGCCTGCCGCTACAACACGTAGTCTTAGTAAAAAACAGCTGAAAATAGCTGAAAATCACAACTAAAATTGCTTAATAGCAATGTTGGTTTTTTTCACAAAACTAGCACATATAAAGAAAAGAGATAGTTATGCAAACCTGGATGCAAGTGTACGACCCCGCCAATAATTTGATGCTGTCGGCATTAATTGCGGCAATACCGATTATTTTCTTTTTCGTCGCACTTACCGTGCTGCGATTGAAAGGACATGTCGCTAGTACGATTACCGTTATTCTCGCCTTGGCAGTGGCAATTTTGTTTTATCACATGCCAGTATCAATGGCGTTAGCGTCGGCAGGGTATGGCTTTATGTACGGGGTGTGGCCAATTGCATGGATTATCGTCGCAGCCGTATTTTTGTATAAAATTACGGTGGTGACAGGACAGTTCGAGATTATCCGCGCGTCGGTGGTGTCGATTACGGAAGATCAGCGTTTGCAAATGCTGTTGGTTGGTTTTGCTTTTGGTGCGTTTCTTGAAGGGGCTGCAGGTTTTGGTGCTCCTGTGGCGATTACGGCCGCGTTGTTGGTGGGATTAGGATTTAATCCACTATATGCAGCGGGTTTATGTCTGATTGCGAATACCGCACCAGTGGCGTTTGGCGCGATGGGGATTCCGATTTTGGTGGCCGGTCAAGTTACTGGTATTGATCCATTCAAAATTGGTGAAATGGCCGGTCGTCAGTTGCCGATATTGTCGGTGCTGGTACCGTTTTGGTTGGTGTTGATTATGGATGGCGTGCGCGGTGTGCGTGAGACGTGGCCTGCGATTTTGGTGGCGGGTGTGAGTTTTGCGGTGACCCAGTTTTTTACTTCTAATTTTATTGGACCAGAATTGCCGGATATTACGTCGGCACTGGTTAGCTTGGTGTGTTTGGCGACATTTCTGAAATTTTGGAAACCAACTAATATTTTCCGTTTTGAAGGTAAGCAGCATGTCCGAAATGCGGATGAAGCCCACTATACCGCCGGACAAATTTTACGTGCATGGTCACCGTTTATGATTTTGACTGCGATGGTGACGGTCTGGAGTTTAAAACCATTTAAAGCCTTATTTGCGCATGGCGGCGCACTGGAATCGACAGTCTTAGCATTCCCTGTGCCGATGCTGCATAAATTGGTGGAAAAAATGCCGCCGATTGTGACTGCGATGAAACCGTATGATGCCATTTATAAGTTGGATATTATTGCGGCTACGGGGACGGCGATTTTGCTGGCAGCGATAGTCAGTATGTGGGTATTACGGATGAAACCGGTCGAAGGTGTGAAAGTATTCAAAGAAACCGTGGTCGAGTTAATTCGTCCAATTTATTCGATTGGGATGGTGTTGGCATTTGCTTTCGTGGCGAATTATTCGGGTTTGTCGTCGACTCTGGCGTTGGTGTTGGCGGGTACCGGCACGATGTTTCCGTTCTTTTCACCGTTCTTAGGTTGGGTGGGTGTCTTCCTGACGGGTTCCGATACGTCTGCTAATGCTTTGTTTTGCGCACTCCAGGCAACCACAGCACAGCAACTTGGCCTCTCCGACATTTTGTTAGTAGCAGCCAATACCACAGGTGGCGTTACGGCAAAAATGATTTCACCACAATCGATCGCCGTTGCCTGCGCCGCGGTAGGTCTGATTGGCAAAGAAGCGGATTTGTTCCGTTTCACTGTCAAACATAGTTTAATCTTTGCTTCTTTCGTAGGGGTGATTACTATGCTGCAGGCCTATGTATTTACAGGTGTTTTGCCACATTGATGTCATCACGTCGATAGCATTGTTGTGCGCTGAAAAAGTGGGGGCGTGTTATGCCCTACACGAATAAGCTTAGTTTGTCATGTTCTAAAGAAGTTTTTTTTAATTGTTCCATAAAACAACAGTTGATGCAGTGCACAATGACATTTGCGTCAAATTGACGCATTATCGGTCTTAGAAAAAATCCATTGCCTGAAGGTGAGGAGACAAAAGAAACCCGCAGCCGTGATCGGTTGTGGGTTTTTTATTTGTGGCGCCGGCATTGGGAGGGGGATTGACTCATGCTCCTGCGCGTTGATTGGCATTTTATTGGGTGACATTAGACGAAAGGGAAATTAACGTATACTAAACCTAGCGGAAACGCATTGTGATGTTCCGTCTTTCGACACTAGGTAAGCTTTCTAATGTTAAATTTAACTTTTTATCAAGGATAACTCAATGAAAAATGCTCCCTTTTCTTTTGCGAAGTTTGCTATTTTGCCGTTTTGTTCGTTATTGCTGGCAGGTCCAGCCATGGCTGACTGGCAGATCGAAAATAGCGCATCGGAGTTCCATTTCGTGACCACAAAAGCAGGTAAGCCGGGCGTGTTGGCAGTTCAGGAAGTACAGGCCTTTAAAGACATTAGCGGCAAAGTCAATGATAACGGCAATATTGAAGTCAGTGTTGATCTGGCGAGTGTGGAGACCGGTGTTGCTGTTCGAGATCAGCGCATCAAAGATTTATTGTTTGCTGTGGGCGTTACACCAAAAGCGACGTTTGTTGGTCAGGTCGACATTGGTCTCATCAGGAAGTTAACAACTGGGGCCAGCAAAGACCTGGATCTGAACGGAACCATCACGCTATGCGGACAAACTAGACCGGTCTTGGCAAAATTGCGCATCGTCAAATTGAGCGGCAATGCATTATTAGTTGAAACACGGGCGCCTTTTATCGTTAATGCGAATGATTTCGGTCTGCAAGCGGGTGTGGAAGCCTTGCGTGACGTGGTGGGTTTGAATGTGTTATCTGGTGCCGCACCAGTGAGCTTTTCGATTGTGTTGAAATAAGGTCGTGTTGATGCCACATCTCCTGCTTGGTAACTGTGGGCGACATGCAGGGGCTTCATGTCCAATTCATTTCAATGTATTCGCGCAACTCATCGTCACTAATACATAGTTCGGATACCTTTGGCATCTAGCTGGAAGCATCCGATTCAAAACTGCCACGCTGATGGTAACCTCGGTTTGCTGAGTCGCAAATCCACGTGAGCGCTGTTGTGCGGGCGCTCGGTAAAATCAATTGTAACTTCCCTACGCACATCTGTTATGAGAATGGCGTGACCCTTTTTGCGAGGATTTCTGGAATCATAGCCATCACAGCCTTTTGGGTATCTGTTGCTGGACGATGTGCCGAAATGGCAATCGCAAGTAAACTTGTGATGCGGGGTTCGATAATGGGGCGCACTATGAAGTTATCCATTTTACCTGAAGTCGCTACTGCGTGTTTTGGCAAAATGGCATAGCCAGCGAGATCTGCTACCAAATCAAGAATTGCTGCAACGCCGTCGATCTCAAAAGCAATATTGGGTTTGGCACCAATAAAAGCGATTTGCGTTTCAACCAGCATTCTTAGTGCATTAGGCATGTTAGGAATAATCAGTGGAAGTTTTGCGACCTCTCGTAAAGAAATTGGATCGGATAGTCCACTAGCGGTATCTGACGCTGATTTGGGCGTGACGAGAAACAAATCTTCCTCAAGTATTGGGGTGATCTCAATATCTTTGTCGGGGGTCGGGTTGTAAAGCAAGGCAATATCAAGTCTGCCGCGCACTAAAGCTTCGCGTATCGATATAGATAATCCTTCGGTGATTGAAACGGCGGCGTTGGGGAGACGATTGTGACATTCTCGGATGAATGGAACAGTCAACAACCTTGCAATACTTGGTGGCAGCCCTAACGAAACTCGCCCAGCCAAGGTGCCGCCAATTTTGCTTAACTCTTCGCGTGCACGTTCGAACTGGTGCAATATTCCCCTTCCATGGCTTAATAATAGGCTTCCTGCCTCAGTCAAGGTAACACCACGCCCATGGCGGATTAGTAAATTTTGTCGTAGTTCAACCTCTAGCAATCGAACGTGGCGACTCAATGCTGGCTGGGCAATATCAAGCAAAATCGATGCTCGTGTAAAGCTACTCTGCTCGGCAACACACACGAAATATTCTAATTGTTTCAAATCCATAAGGTATAACAATTCGTTATATTAGATAGATTAATTATACTATTTATTTTTACCTCTCACGGCTCTAGAATTTGATCCATGCAAATTCCAATCCCAACAATGCTCATGCGTGGAGGCACGTCGCGCGGCCCATTTTTCCTCGCCTCCGACCTACCAGTCGATACCGCGCTTCGTGACAGCGTGCTCCTGGCCGTCATCGGCTCTCCCGATAAACGACAGATTGATGGGCTAGGTGGCGCGCATCCTCTGACCAGCAAAGTTGGTGTCGTTAGTAAAAGCAGTACCCCTGGTGTTGTTTTGGATTTTCTTTTCGTTCAATTACAGCCGGATAGCGATATTGTCGATATAACACCAAATTGCGGCAACATGTTGGCGGCTGTGGTGCCGTTTGCGCTTGAGTGCGGTCTGATTCACGCGCAGGGTAGTAACACTACGGTGCGGGTGTTGACCCTCAATACTGGTATGCAATGTGATATCACCGTGCAGACTCCAGATGGTCAGGTGTCTTATTACGGTGATGCGAAAATTGACGGTGTACCCGGAACATCGGCACCAATTACGATCAATTTTTTAGATACTGCTGGTTCGGTTTGTAGTGGATTACTTCCCACTGGCAAGGTTTTGGATGAAGTAATAGTTGAATGTGATGGTCGGATGCCGGTCGCGCTGCAACTGACCTGTATTGACAATGGAATGCCTATGGTGCTGATGCGTGCCAATGATTTAGGTTGCACTGGTTATGAAACAGTCAATGAGTTGAATGCTGATGTTGTGTTAAAAAATCGACTGGAAATTATACGCTTGAAGACTGGGCTGCTGATGGGTCTCGGCGACGTCAGTAAAAAATCATATCCCAAAATGTGCTTGATTGCGCCACCAAAAAATGGCGGCAGTATTACAACGCGTTGTTTCATTCCGCATGTCTGTCACGATGCTATTGGTGTACTGGCGGCCGTCACAGTTGCCACCGCTTGCATACTCGACGGCGCTGTGACGCAAGGTATCACAGTTATTGCCGACGGTGACTGTAAAACGGTATCGGTGGAGCACCCCACCGGAGAATTCAGCGTTGAGCTAGGTCTTGATCCCTTGAATCCGCAAAGCGTAACGCGCGCAGCACTATTGCGTACAGCACGCTTGATTATGCGTGGTGAGGTGATGATTCCTGAATGTGTTTTGGTCAAAAATTAAGAAAATATAAGGAGGTACACTAAATGCAAAAACCCATAATCATTGATTGTCACGGCCATTACACCACAGCACCAAAAGCATTGGAAGATTGGCGTAAACGGCAAATTGACAGCATTAATGCTCCCTCTTCTATGCCGAAAGTAGCGGAATTAAAAATCAGCGACGATGAGTTACGTGAATCGATTGAAAGTAATCAGCTTAGGCTGATGAAGCAACGCGGAAGCGATCTTACTATTTTTTCTCCTCGCGCCAGCTTCATGGCACACCACATCGGCGACTTTAACGTGTCCTCAACCTGGGCTGCTATCTGTAACGAACTTTGTTATCGCGTCGCGCAACTATTTCCAGATAATTTTATTGGTGCCGCCATGTTGCCGCAGTCACCGGGAGTCGATCCCGCAAGCTGTATTCCTGAGTTGGAAAAAAGCATACAGCAATTCGGTTGCGTCGGTATCAACCTGAATCCAGATCCTTCAGGCGGTCATTGGACTTCGCCATCATTAAGTGATCGTCACTGGTATCCGATTTACGAAAAAATGGTGGAATACGACATTCCGGCCATGATTCATGTTTCTACCAGTTGTAATGCCTGCTTTCATACTACTGGTGCGCACTACTTGAATGCCGACACAACAGCCTTCATGCAGTGTCTGACCTCGGATTTGTTTAACGATTTTCCAACGCTAAAATTTCTCATTCCACATGGCGGTGGTGCCGTTCCTTACCATTGGGGACGTTTCCGTGGTTTGGCACAGGAATTGAAAAAACCTTTGTTGCAGGAGCACTTACTCAATAATATTTTCTTTGATACATGCGTTTACCACCAGCCTGGCATTGATCTTTTGACTAAAGTTATTCCGGTCGAAAACATTTTATTTGGATCCGAGATGATCGGTGCCGTGCGTGGCATCGATCCCGAAACCGACCACTATTTTGATGATACCAAGCGCTACATTGAAGCATCAACTCAACTGAGTGATGAAGATCGCTACAAGATCTATGAAGGAAATGCACGCCGTGTATTCCCCCGATTAAACGAGGCATTAAATGCGAGAAAGCAATCACATGAATAACCATAATTTGGCGAATACTTTAGGCGTGGTCAAATGTCACATCATGCGTGCCGATCCGGCTGCGGTCAAAAAGTTGTCGCATTTTGGCGTTGCCACTATTCACGAAGCTATGGGGCGTATGGGCTTAATGAAATCAGTTATACGTCCCGTTTATTCAGGGGCATACCTATGTGGGACAGCTATTACGGTGTTGTTGCAGCCCGGCGACAACTGGATGATGCATGTGGCGGCGGAGCAAATACAGCCTGGAGACGTAGTTGTTGCGGCAGTAACCACTGACAATATCGATGGTTTTTTTGGCGACCTTTTGGCCACGTCATTTCGTGCGCGTGGCGCCATTGGTTTGGTTATTGATGGCGGTGTACGTGATGTCAAGGAATTGACATCAATGCAGTTTCCAGTGTTCTCCAAAGCGATTAATGCCAAAGGAACTATCAAGGCAACTTTGGGCTCGGTGAACATTCCAGTGGTGTGTGCCGGAGCACTGGTTAATCCTGGTGATGTGGTCATTGCTGATGATGACGGTGTCGTCATTGTCCCCGCTGCTATTGCGCAACAAGTGGCCGATGCGGCTGAGGCGCGGGAAGCGCATGAAGTGGAAAAGCGTAACAAGATGGCTGCAGGTGTATTGGGCTTGGACATCTATAACATGCGCGGGCCGTTGGAAAAGGCTGGATTGAAATACCTGGACTAAAAAATATTCTAAAACCTTGAACAATTTTTCCAAGTCTGGAACGCCATGAAATTTGAAATTACTCCAGGGTGGTTGCCATTTTATCCTGCACCATCAAAACCCCTTTTCACGTTACCACCTGGTGCGGTTGATGCTCACTGTCACGTGTTTGGTCCAGGGGAGGAATTTCCCTATGCGGCAGAACGAAAATACACGCCCTGCGATGCATCAAAAACGCAGTTATTCGCTTTGCGAGACTACTTAGGTTTTGATAAAAATGTGATCGTCCAAGCCACCTGTCACGGTAGTGATAATCGAGCAATGATTGATGCGCTCAAACATTCACAGGGACGAGCGAGGGGAGTCGCGACAATTAATCGACTAATTAGCGACACAGAGTTGCAGGAAATGCATGATGCGGGCGTGCGCGGTATTCGTTTCAACTTTGTGAAGCGACTGGTAGATTTCACCCCGCAGGAAGATCTCTTGGAACTTGCTAACCGTATTGCTCCATTGGGCTGGCATGTGGTCATCTATTTTGAGGCAATTGACTTGCCCGAGTTGTGGAATTTTTTCACCACCCTACCAACTATTGTGGTGGTGGATCATATGGGGCGCCCCGATGTGACTAAGCCAATAGATGGTCCCGAATTTGAATTATTCATCAAGTTTATGCGGGAAAATTTGAATATCTGGGCGAAAGTGAGTTGCCCAGAGCGGTTGAGTGTTTCTGGACCAAAAGCACTAGATGGTGAGCAATGCGCCTACCGCGATGTAGTGCCTTTTGCGAAAAAGTTAGTTGAGACTTTTCCTGATCGCGTGTTGTGGGGTACAGACTGGCCTCATCCGAATCTCATTAACCACATGCCAGATGATGGTTTATTGGTGGATTACTTGCCGCACGTAGCTGCGACTGCTGAGTTACAGAGAAAGCTGTTGGTCGATAACCCCAATCGGCTGTATTGGAGCATCCAGGGAAATCACGCATAAATTATAAAAATAGTTATGAAGGTACTGGTTAACTTACGCTGGTTTCAATGTGGATCATTTTCTCAATTAACTCATCGAAAGCTGATCGGTAAATGCTATAAAGCAGGTGACAGATATAGTTGCTGGGTAGAACTAAAATAAAACAGGAGAATCAAATGAATACAAATAAATTACCTCTATGCGACCTTCCAGGAAAAGGACGACGAAGTTGGTACAAACAACTTTGGGTTCAAGTACTTATGGCAATGGCAATCGGAATCATCGTCGGGCACTATTACCCGTCCGTTGGTCAAAATATGCAGCCGCTAGGTGATGCTTTCATCAAGTTGATCCGCATGCTGATTGCACCGGTCATCTTTTGCACCGTTATCCTCGGAATTGCAAATATGGATGACATGTCAAAAGTGGGAAGAGTTGCAATTAAATCGCTTATCTACTTTGAAGTAATGACGTCAATCGCTTTGATAGTTGCGCTCATTATTGTTAATTTTTGGAAACCTGGTGCAGGTATGAATATACAAATGTCCTCGCTTGATGTTGGGGCTGTAAAAGAATATGTCGCCCAGACGCATACGCATGGCGCAATTGCCTTTTTGATGAATATCATTCCATCTACCGTAGTGGGCTCGCTTGCAGAAGGAAATATTCTACAAGTGCTTTTTATTTCGGTGATCTTCGGAAGTGCATTGATTGCACTAGGCGAGCATGGAAAACCGTTAATCAGTATTCTTGAGGTTATCTCTAAAGTTTTGTTCAAATCTATCGCCATTGTGATGTGGGCTGCACCAATTGGGGCCTTCGCTGCTATTGCTTTTACTGTTGGAAAATACGGCGCAGGCACTCTCGTGTCACTAGGAAATCTTTTGCTCTGTTTTTACGTGACATGTCTGACCTTTGTCTTCCTAGTACTGGCTCCCATATCGAAAATCTGCGGCTTCAGCTTTTTAAAATTACTGTACTACATACGTGAGGAAATTCTGATTTGCTTCGCGACGACATCCTCAGAAGTTGTTCTTCCACGCATGTTAAAAAAAATGGAAAACCTTGGTTGTAAGTCGAGTGTCGTGGGGCTTGTTATTCCAGCAGGCTATTCTTTTAATCTCGACGGTACATGCCTCTATTTGGGAACTGCCTGTGTATTTCTTGCTCAAGCTACCAATACGCCATTAGATATATACCAGCAGATTGAACTCCTCGCAGTGCTGTTACTAACATCCAAAGGCGCTGCAGGTGTTGCCGGTGCCGCGTTCGTAGTCTTAGCCGCGACACTCTCCACGGTAGGAGGAATTCCAGTCGCAAGTGTGGCCTTGGTATTGGGCGTTCACCGTCTGTTAGCTGAAGGGTTGGTTCCAACTAATTTAATTGGTAATGCTGTCGCGACCATCGTTATTTCGAAATGGGAAAATGCACTAGACCAGGACAAGCTTGATCGAGTACTCAATGGTCAGACTGAATGCATAGGCATGCAAGAATAATTAAGGAGGATGACGGCATTATTTTTACAAAGAAATTTCGTTACCAATTTTTGGTTGACTGGATTTTAGCAACATAACGCAATTATATAAAATAATAGGGGACAGTGATGAAAACAAAAAATATTTTACGAGTCGTATCTACAGGAGTTGTATTGGGCGTATTGACTACGCCGATTCTGGTTCAAGCACAAAGCCGCGTCGAGGTATATGGGCTAATAGGGCTCTACGCTGGGAGTACGGAACGCAGCGGTGTGGCGGCACCTACGATACAAGAAGGGCAAGGTGGGATGACCACCTCATACATCGGTTTTCGTGGAACTGAAGATATGGGTAATGGATTGAAGGCTATATTCCAGTTAGAAAATTTTTTCCAACCTGATACCGGCGCGTCCGGTCGCAGTAGTACCGACCCTGTAGCGTTTTCGCGCAATGCTTGGGTTGGCCTGAGTGGTAATTTTGGGAAGTTCACTGTCGGGCGTCACACCAACCAATATTACGTTGCCATGAGCGAGGTCAATCCGTTTCAAGGTTCAACAGCATTTTCTCCTTTGGTTTTACAATCTTTCGTTGCTAATTATGGCGCCACCATACAAGGAGATACCGTTTGGGACAATACGATCCAGTACTCCTCTCCTGAGATATCTGGTTTTACCGCAAATATACAGCACTCTTTCGGAGAAGTCGCTGGCTCTGATTCCATCGCGAATAATGGGTTGCATGTACGCTATGACCAAGGCCCATTTTCAACAACGTTCGCAGCACAGCGCGTCAAACTTGTGAGTGACGTACCATCCGCCGCACAAAACTCCATTTTGGCTGGTGCATCATACGACCTTGGGCTAGTCAAGATTTTTGCTTCTGCGCAGACGACTCAACGCGATGTAAGCGAAGTCCAGTCGAAAACATATCAATTAGGTGGATCAGTACCGGTCACCGTTATGTCGAGTATTCTCCTGTCATGGGCTACTACTACGATTGCGCAGCCGCATAAAAATGACACTACAAGAAATACTGCAGCACTTGGATATGATTATTTTTTATCGAAAAGGACTGATATATATTGCACATATCTTTACGATAAATTGACAGCAAATTCAGTTGGAAATAGTTATGTCGTTGGGATGCGTCATACCTTCTAAATGGAAAATGCAGGAAGGGATCGATAGTTTTTCTCAACTCAAACCCTTCCCTGCAGAATAGTTGAGCAAATAGATTGTTCTCTTATAAGCACGATGGGTAATGCAATTTGAGGAAAATATGGGCAACATTAGAATTGGTATAAGGCTGGGTATTGGATTCGGTCTTGTTATGACGTTAATGGCAATGATGAGTATTGTCGGAATCTGGCGTTTGCACGTAATTTCCCAAGCAACACAGGACATGATGCAGCAACCACTAATAAAAGAACGACTCATAAGCGACTGGAATAAAACGCTGCAGTCAGGCATTCGCCGCACGATCGCCGTTGCGAAAAGCACCGACCCAACATTGGCAGTTTATTTTGAGGAAGATGCCAAAGTATCGACTCAATCTGCGATTAATCTGGCTAAGCAGATTGAACAGTTGTTAATAAGTGTCGAAGAGAAAAAATTGTTTAGCGAAATTGGCGAGCAGCGTAAGCGATTTTCTTTGTCAAGAGATGTTGTCATGAAAGCAAAGGCTAATGGCCAAGTAGAAGAAGCAAAGCGTGTTTTTGAAAAAACATTTATTCCCAGTGCTCAGGCCTATCAACAACTGATGCAAAAACTTCTTGATATACAACGTGCCAATATCGATGCTACTGGTCGAAATATCGTAGCAATTTATGACGCCAGCCGGAATTTAATAATCGTTATCGGCGTATCGGGAATAGCGTTAGGAGTAATTGCGGCTTGGTGGCTGACTGTGGGTATTACTCGTCCGCTCAAAAAAGCAGTTCATATCGCAAGAACAGTTGCATCTGGGGATCTTAATAGTGATATTAATGTGATGAGTAGGGATGAGACTGGTCAGCTCTTGCAAGCATTGAAAGACATGAATAATGATTTGGTACACATCGTCAGCCAAGTTAGGATGGGCACCAACAGCATCGCCACGGCTTCCTGTGAAATTGCTAGCGGCAATATGGATATGTCCTCACGAACGGAGCAGCAAGCAAGTTCCTTAGAAGAAACAGCATCTGCGATGGAAAAATTTACATCTACGGTTAGACAGAATGCTGACAATGCCTATAGTGCCAAAAAATTGGCTGTTTCCGCATCAGAAATGGCGATCACTGGAGGCAATGTAGTCGAGCAAGTTGTCGATACTATGTATGCAATCAATGATTCATCGCGCAAAATTGTGGATATTATCAGTGTGATTGATGGTATTGCTTTTCAGACCAATATTCTCGCATTGAATGCCGCTGTGGAAGCAGCTCGCGCAGGTGAACAAGGCCGTGGTTTTGCTGTGGTCGCCATTGAAGTGCGCGCTTTAGCGCAACGCTCTGCGGTAGCGGCAAAAGAAATAAAAACATTAATTGATAATTCGGTAATGCAGATCAATGGAGGAAGCCAATTAGTCGAGCAGGCTGGAAAAACAATGAATGAGGTTGTCAATAGTGTGAAACGTGTTACTGAAATCGTTTCAGATATTAGCTCAGCCAGCCAAGAGCAACGTGTGGGTATCGAGCAAATTAATCATGCAATCATACAGATGGACGAAATCACGCAACAAAATGCTGCTTTGGTAGAAGAAGCGGCTGCGGCGGCTCAATCGATGCAAGAACAAGCCGCGAAGTTATCTGGAGTGGTTAGCATTTTCAAATTTGATGCTGGTAAAATTGAGCTGTCTCGATTTTTCTAGGAAATAGCTCATCGCTTGAAATGCGGCGTTGGTGCACTTCGAACTCGAAAAGCGGTTGGTGGGTACGATGTGGCCTCAATTATACTGAGTTTATCTGATGCCAAGTAAGCACAACGCGTTTTGGTCGAGGCGATCATAGAGCGCTTCAAATCACTTCCCAACGCAGTGTCACTCACAAGTAGCTCACTGAAAAGTAAACGCGACAACAGTGAGCGAGAGCTGCGTTCGTCTAACCCAGTTAAAGTGTGCTCAATGCTGCTGAGATAACGCTTTTTTACTGATGCTCATGAGGTCTCCAATTGACCACGCTGTTATATTTATTGCGATGCCAGTCGTAGTATCCATAAACAGGTGGGCCGCTGTGATGCTTTGTCGACGATACCCAATCGAATTTATTTATGAGTATGTTTTTTCTTTGCAATACTGCTGGGATTGATTGTTAAAAAACGGTTGGCGCTTGGCTAAGGGCTATCGTGTTGATCTGAGTCTGGTTCAACCAGTGTAGGGCGGAATGGAAACTGAATTCGTTCGTAAAGAATGGCAAGCGATAACGATAGTGTTAATTCGGGCATGATGACCGTCGCTTCAAGTCCTTCTGCAACGGTGTTGATCCATTGCCCATCCTTCTCGTGTTTAAATACATGAACACGAGGAGTATCTTGTTCAACCAATAAAATATACCTTAAGGTTGAAACGCTTTTGTACTCATCGAGCTTCTTATTGAAATCCAAGCTAAGCTCATTCCTTGCTGGGATAATTGTGGGGCCACGGCTGTTTACTCCATAACGTGCAGACGGAAATAGTTAATGAAAATAATTCATTAGAAAAACAAATTCAAGCTTATATTCTGCATTAAATCAGCAATGTAAATATAGGATGTCAATCACTATCTCCGGATACTCAAAATACCTTATGCTCATTGTGAATATGTTGTAGCAGTTACACGTGTTATACCTTGGTCACTGCTTTTATCTGTGCCATACGTTCCACAAACTCGCGCGCACGGGTCGTGACCGCGTGATAGTCGCCATTACTAGCCGGGCCGGTCAGGCTGCTGCCAATGCCGACGGCAATCGCCCCGTTGGCAAACCAGCTTGATAGATTATCCAGACTGACGCCACCTGTTGGCATCAGTGGCGCTTGTGGTAAGGGTGCGCGTAAGGCTTTAATGTACGCCGGTCCGAACACTTCTGCTGGGAAAATTTTGATGATGTCGGCACCAGCTTCGAGTGCGGTGATAATTTCGGTCGGGGTCATTACGCCGGGCATAGAAAGCACTTGATAGCGTTGGCATAATCGAATCGTCTCTGGATTGACGCCCGGGGAAATAATGAAACGGCAACCCGCTAAGATGGCGAGCCGAGCGGTTTCTGGATCGAGCACCGTGCCAGCACCGATCAAAATTTGATCGCCATGACGCTGAATGAGTGTCTGGATAACATCGATTGTATCCGGCGTAGTAAAGGCGACTTCCAGCGTAGTGATACCACCAGCGATACAGGCTTCAGCCAGTTGCAATGCCGCTTCTGGGGTGTCAGCGCGGATGATGGCAACCAGTGGGCGTGCCAGAATCGCTTGAAAAATTTCGTGTTTTAACATGATGCGTTTACTTTCTTGGTCGTTGTGTCCAATGTGTGATGGCTGCTCTAATGTGCTCTAACGTGCGTGGTGTGATCCGGCAAATCGGATTTCAGGCAAGCCATGGATTGATCCGGTTGAAGCATGAAACAGACCGCCAGCGAGGGGTTGCGCAGCCAGTTCGAACTCGGATAATGATTCTTGTGCTGTGGTGATATAGAGCGTAGTCAAGACTCCTCCACCCAGACAAACGCAACTCGGCTGTGTGACGGGCAGTGTGAAGATGTGGTCAGTATGACCGTCCGGCGCGTAACGCACTACCTGACTTCCGCCCCATTGCGCACTCCACAAATAACCATCAGCATCAATCGTTGCACCATCTGGTGCTGCTGTCGATGGAAGCTCGGCAAACAGTGAAATCATGGCCGGTGCCGATGTCGATGCCGTCAGATAGCCATCCCAGCGATGAATCCGGTGACTGAGAGAATCGCAAAAATACATGCTGTCGCCATCTGGACTAAAACAAATGCTGTTGGCGATAGCGATGTGGGGTAAGGGGAGTCGCTCTAGGGTTAAATCCGGATTGAGTCGATAAAAACTGGCAATCGCCTGTCTATTGTTGCTTTCATCCAGAGTGCCAAACACAAAGCGTCCTTGACGGTCACAACGGCCATCGTTGAGGCGAGTCGTGGGTAAGTCGGATTCCACATCGCAAATGGGCGTGATGGTTTTCGTGCGTAAATCGAACCATGCCAGTTTGCTGGCTAGCCCCAATAACAGTACATGCTCGTCATGGGTAAAGGCAAAACACGCCAAGCGTTCCGGAAGTTGCCATTCGTGCTGTAAGCCGGTTTGAGGGTGCAGGCTGTGCAGACGCTGCTCATGAATGTCTGTCCAGAATAAGCGATGGCTGCGCTCACACCACAGCACGCCTTCGCCTAGCGTATTGTGGCTGTCAACCGCTAGGGTTGCTGTGGAGCTTGGTAGAATAGGCGTTTGTCCGATTATCTGTGCGGTCATTATGCTTGTGCTTTAATGTTGAACTGGTGGAAATTCGTTATGACGCAAATACCATGTTAGTTACTATTAATGCGATTCGCGCGGTACCGCAGAACCACGACAGCCGACTAAAAAGTCCAGATCCACACCTTGATCCGCTTGCAGTACATGGTTAATATACATGGATTGATAACCGCCTTGCATCGCTGGTTTCGGTGCACGCCATTCACTTAATCGTTGTGCTAGCTCGGCATCGCTGACTTCGAGGTGCAGTCGTCGTCCAGCAACATCTAAGGTAATCATATCGCCGTCACGGACTAGTGCCAGTGCGCCACCCATCGCGGCTTCGGGTGCAACATGCAGTACCACGGTGCCATACGCCGTACCACTCATGCGGGCATCAGAAATACGTACCATGTCGCGTACGCCTTGTTCCAGTAATTTTTTAGGTAAACCCATATTGCCGACTTCCGCCATGCCGGGATAGCCTTTAGGACCGCAATTTTGCAATACCATAATGCAGGTGGCATCGATGTCCAAATCAGGATCGTCACAACGCTCTTTGTAATGTTCGATGCTGTTAAATACTACGGCACGACCACGGTGCTGCATTAGTTCCGGCGTGGCAGCTGAGGGTTTGATAATGGCGCCGCGAGGTGCCAGATTACCGGTTAATACGGCAATGCCGCCTTCTTCTTTGAAGGGGGTCACTAAGGGACGGATGACGTCAGGATTGAAGTTTTCTGCGTCCAACACATTACTTTCCATGGAAGTGCCCGTGACGGTTAGTGCTTCACCATGCAGTTTACCCAGCAATTCACGCAAAATTACTGGCAGACCACCAGCGTAATAAAAATCTTCCATGAGATATTGACCTGATGGCATCAGATTGAGTAGGCAGGGAACATCACGACCTAAACGATCCCAATCGGCGAGCGTCATATTGACGCCAATGCGCCCCGCAATCGCAATCAAGTGAACAACGGCATTGGTTGAACCACCGATGGCACCATTCACCATAATGGCATTTTCAAACGCATCACGCGTCAGAATTTTTGATAGGGTCAAATCCTCATGTACCATATCGACGATGCGGCGTCCGGTGAGTTGTGCCTGTAATTTACGACGAGAATCAACAGCGGGGATTGCGGCATTGCCAGGTAAGGCGACACCTAAGGCTTCGACCATACTCGCCATGGTCGATGCTGTACCCATGGTCATGCAATGGCCGGTAGAACGTGACATACAGGATTCAGCTTGTTTAAACTCGGTCAGCGTCATGCGTCCGCCGCGTAAATCTTCAGAAAATTTCCAGACATCGGTGCCAGAGCCGATAGGCTTTCCTCGGTAATTTCCGTTTAACATCGGGCCGCCGGATAAGACGATAGTCGGTAGATCAACGCTGGCGGCACCCATCAACAGCGCGGGGGTGGTTTTGTCGCATCCGGTGAGTAACACGACCCCATCGATGGGATTAGCGCGAATGGATTCTTCAACATCCATGCTGGCTAGATTGCGAAACAGCATGGCGGTTGGACGTAAATTGGATTCGCCCAGCGACATCACAGGAAATTCGACCGGAAATCCACCGGCTTCCAGCACGCCACGTTTGACCGCTTCGGCCAAATCGCGGAAGTGGCCATTGCACGGGGTCAGCTCTGACCACGTATTGCAAATGCCGATAACTGGACGGCCATCAAAGGCATCACTTGGATAGCCTTGATTTTTCATCCAGCTACGGTGGATGAAGCTATCTTTGTCATCGCCGCCGAACCAAGCATGTGAACGTAGGGTGTGAGCTGGTTTTTTAGGAAAATTAGATGATTGTGTCATGGTGCGTGTCTTTTTCTATTTTTGTTGTTAAGGTAGATAGTGGTTTCTGGCGTTGCACAATGCTGTCGCCGTCATTACGTGATGAGGCCGCGTGCTTTGGCAATGGTCAGGGCGCCAAAGCCTGCTAAGTCAGCTTGTTGTTCATCTGTAACGATGGTACGTTTTCCATAAAAAAATCCTTGTTTTTCGATCAATAGTGCCAGTGCCTGGCGTAACAACGATTTTCCGGTAATGATGATGGGTGTATCTGGCTGCATCTGGATGGCGCTACTATTTTTCAGGGCTAACAGGTCACCACTTAATACCGCGCCGAGCAGATAATTGGCGCGTTCATTACGTTGAGATTCCGTGAATAACGCTAATGTTCGTACCGAAAAACAGGCTCGCGCAAGTCCGGTTTTTTGTGCCGCTGACGCCCCTTCCAGAACCATGTCAGGTAAAAAATCGTCGGCAAAATCAGCATCCAGTGACTGGCTGATGAGCGTGTTTTGAGTAATGACTTGAAGTAGTTCGCCAGCAAGTGTCGTAGCACAACCCGTGATGCAGCCTTCCGCATCGATACTAACCAGTTTGGTGTGTGATCCTGGCATGATAAACATAACAGGGCCTGTCAGTGTCAGTCGTGCTATCAGACCAATCGCTTCGGTTTCTTCACCACGCATCATGTCCATGGCTTCTACATTGTGTAAGCTAACAGGGTTGATGCGATTGCGTACGCCGGGAACTAACCACAGTGGTAAATGAATTCCTGGCGCCAGATGGGGATCATCCAGTCGCTGCATCCCTGCGGCAAAGTGGGAAAGGCCGGAAGGTGCTGTCAGATGGGGTACTTCTTTTAATCCCATGGAGGATGTGATCATGCCACTGGCAAGTGCCAAAGTTACTGAGTCCGCTGGCAGGTTGGTGGCTTTCAGAACGGATTCAATGGTGCTACTGACTGCATTTTTAAGTGCCTGATTATGTCCGTCAATCGCCGTATTGCGTACGCCGATTTCGCATTGAGCTCGGGCGATGGGGGCACCGTTTTGCCACAATGTGGTTCGGGTATTGGTGGTGCCGGCATCAATGGTTAGATATGTCATGGATATTTTTTGGATTGAGCCAATGTGATTTAGAAGTTTAAATGGCCAGAAGATATCTCGCAAATCACTAATTCGGCTTTTCTGATACCATTTCTGATATGATTACCTGCATGACACCTCCTCTTTTACCTATAAAAACGACCTCCGTACCTAACCCAAACTGGTTTTTACGTGCACGTCTCAAAACACGGCAGTTATTATTGTTAATTGCGTTGGATGAGCAGCGGAATATTCATCGTGCAGCGGAAGAGTTGTGTATGACCCAGCCAGCAGCATCCAAGCAGTTGAAGGATTTGGAAGATATGCTGGAGGTGCAGTTATTTACGCGCTTGCCACGCGGGATGGAGCCAACGATTTATGGTACTTCCATGATTCGTCATGCACGCATGGCATTGACTAGCCTGTCGTTAGCACATGAAGATATTGTGGCATTAAAATCTGGGATGGCTGGGCAGGTGGAGGTCGGTATCATTATGGCGCCGGGGATGTCTTTATTGCCGCGTGCTATTTCGGTGGTGAAGCAGCAATCGCCGTTAATGCGTATTGGCGTACAAATGGAAACCAGTAATATTTTGCTGGAACAGTTGGAACGCGGTACGCTGGACTTTGTGATTGGGCGCATTCTTGAGAAAGAAGGGAAGTCAGACCTGCGTTACGAAGAATTATCGGATGAGGAAATTTGTCTGGTCGGGCGTGTAGGACATCCCTTATATACAAAGAAAGATTTGTCTATTGAGGATATTGCCCCTCTCGCTTGGATTTTACCGCCACAAGGGAGTGTGTTGCGTTACCGCTGTGATGCGATGTTTCGCTCGGCTGAATTGATTCCTCCGCTAAATGTGGTTGATACAACATCTTCTATCGTGATTACATCGTTGCTACAACAGACGGATTCCTTGCATGTGATGCCTATTGAAGTGGCACGCTATTATGAGTCCATGACGATGTTGAGTATCTTGCCAATTGATCTGCCATGTAAAATGGATTCGTTCGGCATTATCACTAAACGTAACCGCTTGTTGTCACCTGCCGCTGAGTTATTACTGGCAGCGGTCAGGGACATTGCAGTGGAAGTGTATGGGGGCTAAGCTTAGGGCTGAACTACGTTATAGCGCTTTATTTTTGTTTAACACATCAATAAATACAGCCGCGAGTAAAACCAGTCCTTTGATGACTTGCTGGTAGTCGATGCCAATACCCATGATGGACATGCCGTTGTTCATGACGCCCATGATAAATGCACCAATCACGGCACCCATGACTTTACCTACGCCACCAGAAGCGGATGCACCACCGATGAAGCAGGCCGCAATCACGTCGAGTTCAAAACCACTACCGGCTTTGGGTGTGGCGGTGTTAAGGCGCGCCGCGAAAATCAGACCAGCTAATGCTGCCAACATACCCATGTTAACGAAAGTGGCGAAACTGACCCGTGCGGTTTTGATGCCAGATAATCGGGCTGCTTTTTCATTCCCACCAACGGCATAGACACGTCGCCCAAGTACGGTGCGGTTGGTAATAAACGTGTAAGCTATGATCAATACTGACATGACAGCCAGCACATTCGGCATGCCTTTGTAGGAGGCTAACAAGAAACTGAAGTAGATGATGATCCCGGCAAAAGCGCCATTTTTAGCGATGAAAAAATAAAACGGTTCAGCATGAATTCCATGTCTGGCATGGCGGATGCGCTGGAGTAGCTTGGAAAGGACGAGTGCTGCTGCTGCAATGATGCCAATGATTAAGGATAGCAGTCGGATGTCAGCGTTCCCGAATGGATCGGGTAAAAAACCGGAACTGAGCATTTGGAACGTATCTGGGAATGGGCCGACCGATTGACCTTCCAGCAATGCTAGCGTGAGCCCCTTAAATATCAGCATCCCAGCGAGGGTAACAATGAATGATGGTATTTTGAAAAAAGCAACAAAATAGCCTTGGGCAGCACCAATGATGGCGCCGGCAACTAGGCAAATGATGCTGGCGAGGATGAAATTAAGGTGAAAGTTGACAATTAATACGGCGGCTAAGGCGCCGATAAAACCGACAACGGACCCGACTGACAGGTCAATGTGTCCTGCAACGATGACCATCAGCATGCCGAGCGCCATAATCACGATATAACTGTTTTGTAGAATAAGATTGGTAATATTCAGTGGCTGTAACAGCGTTCCATCTGTCATGTACTGGAAAAAAAACATGATGGCGATTAATGACAGCATCATGCCGTAGTCGCGTAGGGCCGTTTTGATAAACCCACTGGAATTTTTGTCGCTGTTGGCGGCAGGGCTTGCAATTGGGTTTGGAGCAGCGTGTTGCTGGCTCGCTGGCACAGCGTGGGTGCGGTTAGCTTCCATAGTATTCTCCGTGATGGGCTGTTTGTGCTGTTTGTGCATTGTGTGCATTAGTCTGATCAGGCATTTCGCCATGGGACACGATCGCGCGCATAATTTTTTCTTGAGTGGCATCGGTTTTGCTGAATTCGGCGGCGAAACTTCCCTCATTCATTACATAAATCCGGTCACACATCCCCAATAGTTCGGGCATTTCCGATGAGATCATGATGATGCATTTGTTTTGGCTGGCGAGATCGCTGATGATGCTATAAATTTCATACTTAGCACCGACATCAATACCGCGACTTGGCTCATCTAAAATCAGGATGTCTGGTTTGGAAAATAACCATTTTGCTAGCACAACTTTTTGTTGATTACCGCCAGAGAGATTCACTACTTTTTGGTCAATGCCAGAGCAGCGGATCTTAAGTTTTTTGCGATAGTCGCTGGCCACATCATATTCACGCCCTTCATCAATCACTAAATGTCGCGATACACCGTTCAAATTGGCAAGGCTAATGTTTGTTTGAATATCTTCTTCTAGTAACAAGCCCAAACTTTTACGGTCTTCCGTGACGTAGGCGATGCCGTGATGGATGGCTTTGCTGATGGTGCTGACATCAATATCCATACCATTTTTGATGACCCGGCCACTAATGCGCTGGCCATAGGATCGTCCAAAAATACTCATGGCTAGTTCAGTACGACCCGAACCCATTAAGCCGGCAATGCCAATGATTTCTCCTTTTTTGGCATGAAAATTAATTCCTTTGATAATCTCTCGGGTAGCATGCTCGGGGTGGAATACGCGCCAATCTTTTACTTCAAAAATAGTATCGCCAATTTCTGGGGTGCGGCGTGGATAGCGATCTGCCATTTCACGTCCAACCATATTTTCGATAATGCGGTCTTCACTGATCGGTTCAATACGACAATCGAAACTATCTACGGTGGTACCATCGCGCAGAATGGTGATGGTGTCCGCTACACGTGAGATTTCATTGAGTTTGTGCGAAATCAGAATTGAGGAAATACCTTGTTGTTTCAGTCCCAACAGGAGCGTTAATAAAGCGTCGCTGTCACTTTCATTCAGACTGGCAGTAGGTTCATCTAGGATCAATAATTTAACGTCTTTGCATAATGCTTTCGCAATTTCGATTAATTGTTGTTTACCTACGCCGAGATTCGTAATCAGTGTTTCTGGGGATTCAGATAGACCAACCTTTTTGAGTAGCTCACGGGTTTTACGTTGTGCTAGTTCCCAGTCGACGATGCCCCATGACGTTGGCTCATTGCCCAAGAAAATATTTTCTGCAATAGAAAGCAGCGGCACTAAGGCCAGTTCTTGGTGAATAATGATGATGCCGGTTTTTTCACTATCGCGAATAGTCCGAAATTCGCGGATTTTTCCTTCGAATTCAATTTCGCCAGAGTAGGAACCGTGGGGGTAGACACCACTGAGCACTTTCATCAGGGTCGATTTCCCTGCGCCATTTTCTCCTACGATGGCGTGGATTTCACCACTTTTTACCTGTAAGTTGACATTGTCGAGTGCAACGACCCCAGGGAATGTCTTTCTTATCCTGCGCATTTCCAGGATAGTTTTCATTGTTAGCCTCTTTTTAGCCGGGTATGATGGAAGTGGTAGCGATTTTTTACGTTTAGGTTGTGTTCCTTTTGCTTAAGGCGTGCTCAAGCTCGGCGTAAATTCGGCCTCAGTCGTGCGTAGCGGTACATCTCCCTGTACTTCATACTCCGTCCATTATTATTAATTGAATAGGACAGTCGCAGTGTGCTTCAGTACGTTGTTACGGTCAGTCCTTGATGAAAAAACTGACCGTACCAACGTGAGTACGATCAGGACAACGCTTATTTAATTTGTGCTTCAGTATAATAACCACTACCTGTTACCAGAATTTCTTTCCAATTGCTAGCATCAACGATCACTGGTTTTAACAAAAATGATGGAATGACTTTAACGCCATTGTTGTATGTTTTATTGTCGTTTGTTACCGGTGTTTTACCAGCTAAAAGCGCATCAACCATACCAACAGTGACTTTCGCGAGTTCGCGTGTGTCTTTGAACACGGTTGAACGTTGTTCACCACGCAAAATGGATTTGACCGACGGAATTTCAGCATCTTGACCAGTCACAACCGGCATTGGCAATTTTGGTGTGCCATAGCCGACGCCTTTGAGGGAAGAAATGATCCCGATACTTAAGCCATCATAAGGAGATAAAACGGCATCGACACGGTCTTTGGTGTAATAAGCACTCAGCAAATTATCCATACGTGCCTGAGCAACTGCGCCATCCCAGCGTAATGTGGCGACTTTTTCCATCCCCATTTGTTTACTACGAACAACCAGTTTGCCTTTGTCGATATAGGGTTTTAAGACGGACATAGCGCCATTATAGAAAAAGTGGGCATTATTATCATCGGCTGAACCACCGAACAATTCGATATTGAACGGGCCTTTGCCAGCACGTAAATCCAGTGCTTTTTCAATGTAGGAGGCTTGCAATACACCAACTTGGAAATTGTCGAATGTCGCGTAGTAATCGACATTTTTTGAGCCACGAATCAAGCGATCATAGGCGATGACTTTGATTCCCTTATCTGCTGCTTTTTGCAGTACGTTGGAGAGTGTTGTTCCATCAATAGCTGCAATAACCAATACTTTAGCGCCTTTTGTGATCATATTTTCAACTTGTGCCAGTTGATTTGGAATGTCGTCATCGGCATATTGTAAATCGATCTTGTAGCCTTTTTCCTTGAAGTCTTTGGACATGTTTTGGCCGTCAGCAATCCAGCGTGCTGATGATTTGGTTGGCATGGAGATACCGACTGGGCCTTTTTCTTGTGCGCTCGCGACGTGTACTAAACCGACACTGCACAACATGAGTCCGACTACGAGTAATTTACTAATTTTCATTCTTGGTCTCCTGAATTATTATGGATGTGAGCGAATTGCGTATGCATCAATCTGCGTCCAATTTGCCCGAACACAATCAGGGCGTAGTATACGATTGACACTCGAATACCGCTTCACGCTAACTTGACACTCGCCTTGGACACGTAATTACCATTTTAGTTTGGTTATTTATGTGTTTAATTGACGATGATATGAGTGTAAATTCTCGAAAGATATCTTTCTAATGATTTAAATGCAGAGTTTGATACCGAAACTGTTATCACTCAGGTGAGGGCAGACTGAAATACGACGTTGGGGTGACGAATGAGAGTGACGAATACACGTCGCGGTATTACATCACTAAGTCCCACGTGAGTTTGGCAATGAGTGTAACCAATAGCACTAAAAAGAGGATGCGTACAAATGCAGCTCCCTTGTGTACGGCAATCCAACTGCCGGTAAGGGCTCCTAAAATATTACATACCGCCATGGGGGCAGCGATGGTATAGATGACTTTTCCGGCGGGAATAAAAAAGAGTAATGCCGCGACATTAGTGGCGATGTTGACGATTTTGGCACTGGCGGATGCCATGACGAAATCGAAGGCAAAAAATCGAATAAACAAAAAAATCAGGAAACTGCCTGTACCTGGTCCGAATAAGCCATCATAAAATCCGATTGCACCACCGATCACGAGCGCTAACATCCGTTCGCGTCCGGTGATTTCGCGTGGGCGCTGAATTGCACCAAACTCTTTTTTGAAAAACGTATACACCGCCATGACTACCAGCAGTATCAGTACGACGGGGCGGATTACGTGTTGCGGCACCAATGATACTGCCGCGGCGCCAAAAAATGCCATCACAAAAGCACTGACTGCCGCGGGTAGGATTAACTTCCAGGGTAACTGTACTTTTCCCGCGAATGATTTCGCCGCGAATGCCGTACCACATGCACTTACTAATTTGTTGGTGCCGAGTAGCGCTGTCGAGGGAATGCCGGGTAGTAAGTTAAATAGTGCTGGTAATTGGATGAGTCCTCCTCCGCCAACTGCAGCATCGATTAATCCGGCAGCGTAGGCAAACAGGCAGAGTAGTGTGAGTGAGAGCATGAGGAAAATGTCGAAAAAAGTGGAGGGGGATAATACAGCGATGTGGTGCATCGTGCTTGATATCAACGTGGCATTTTAGCTGAATTGCACAAAAATTATCTGGCAGCCCCATTGGGGGAGAGTGATCTACAGGATATATGCGAAAAATTGATATCAGATTAAATATCACTATCTTATTTTAATTGATTAGATAGTTATCGCAACGCGCCATATCATTCCGTAACTCAACACCAATCCGTTTTATCGCCGTAATAATGATGAGCGGCTTATAAAATATACAGCAAGGATACCAGGCTATGTCTACAACAAAAAAAGTTGCCCTTCGTTCAGCAGAATGGTTTGGCACACAAGATAAAAATGGATTTATGTACCGTAGTTGGATGAAAAATCAGGGTATTCCAGATCATGAATTTCAAGGTAAACCGATTATTGGAATTTGCAATACGTGGTCGGAATTAACACCTTGTAATGCCCATTTTCGTAAATTGGCGGAGCATGTTAAAAGCGGAATTTTGGAAGCAGGTGGATTTCCGGTTGAATTTCCAGTGTTTTCTAGCGGAGAATCGAATTTACGCCCGACTGCTATGTTGACCCGAAATTTGGCGAGTATCGATGTAGAAGAATCTATTCGCGGCAATCCAATGGATGCTGTGGTGTTGCTAGTGGGCTGTGATAAGACCACACCTGCGCTATTGATGGGTGCAGCTAGTTGCGATATTCCGACTATCGTGGTGAGCGGTGGACCTATGCTGAATGGTAAATTTAAAGGCAAAGATATTGGTTCCGGCACGGCCGTATGGCAATTGCATGAAGCCGTTAGAGCGGGGTCAATTTCGATGCATGATTTTTTATCGGCTGAGTCAGGGATGTCACGTTCTGCCGGTACCTGCAATACGATGGGTACGGCATCGACGATGGCGTGTATGGCCGAAGCATTGGGTACATCGTTACCACACAATGCAGCGATTCCTGCTGTGGATGCACGTCGTTATGTATTGGCGCACATGTCGGGTATCCGGATTGTTGAGATGGTATGGGAAGATTTACGTTTGTCCAAAGTGTTGACACGTGAAGCATTCGAAAATGCCATTCGGGTGAATGCCGCAATTGGCGGTTCGACCAATGCGGTGATCCATTTAAAAGCCATTGCCGGTCGTATTGGTGTGCCGCTGGAGTTGGAAGATTGGACCACTATCGGGCGCGGAACACCGACTATCGTTGATTTGATGCCGTCAGGGCGGTTTTTGATGGAAGAGTTTTATTATGCCGGTGGTTTGCCTGCGGTGATACGTCGATTGGGCGAGGCTGATTTGGTGCCGCATAAGGATGCCTTGACCGTCAATGGCAAGAGCTTATGGGAAAATTGTCAGGAAGCACCGGTACATAACGATGAAGTCATTCGTCAATTGGACAATCCCTTAGTCAGCGATGGTGGGATCTGTATTTTGCGCGGTAATTTGGCACCACGTGGTGCTGTGCTGAAACCGTCAGCAGCGAGTCCGCATTTAATGCAACATCGTGGACGTGCCGTGGTCTTTGAAGATTTTGCACATTACAAAGTGCGGATCTTGGACCCAGAACTGGAGGTCGATGCGAATTCGGTATTGGTGATGAAAAACTGTGGGCCGAAGGGGTACCCGGGCATGGCGGAAGTGGGAAACATGGGATTGCCACCTAAGTTATTGGCACAGGGTATTACTGATATGGTGCGGATTTCCGATGCGCGCATGAGTGGTACGGCGTATGGCACTGTGGTGCTGCATGTGGCGCCGGAAGCTGCAGCCGGTGGGCCGTTGGGGATTGTTCAGGATGGCGATTGGGTAGCGCTGGATTGTGCTAATGGAAGTTTGCATTTGGAAATTAGTGACGTGGAAATGCAGCAACGTTTAACGGATCGGGTGACTCGTCTTGCCGCTGCGGCTGGTATTGCAGCGCAAGCGAATCCGGCGCCGACCGGTGCCGGTGGGTATCAGCAACTCTATATTGATCGGGTATTGCAGGCAGATGAAGGCTGCGATTTTGATTTTTTAGTGGGGAGTCGTGGGTCGGCCGTGCCTAAGCATTCACACTAAGCATTCACACTAAGCATTCACACTAACCATTAACACTAAGCATAACATTGCATTAAAAAAAGGAACCTTATGTTGCTGGTCCAATTTATTGATGACGCTGATCAGCGTCGGGTCGGGGTGCTAGAGCATCTGACTATACGCGCTATTCCTGGTTATGGTTCAACCTATGAACTGGCACAAGCGGCAATTCGGAAACAATGCGGATTAGCGACCTTGGTGGCTGCTGGATTTTCATCTGGTTGTGATGATGCGCTTACGGAGTTTGATTATCCGACATTGTTAAGTCAAGGAAAAATACTGGTGCCGCTGGATCATCCCGATGCGGCACATTGTGTTGTGACGGGAACAGGGTTGACGCATTTGGGGAGCGCTGATGGCCGGAATGCCATGCATAGCAAAATTGCCGGTGCTATGGATGAATTAACCGATAGCATGAAAATGTTTCGCTTGGGTGTCGAAGGCGGTAAACCACCCAAAGGTCAGCCTGGTGTGCAGCCGGAGTGGTTTTATAAGGGCGATGGCAGCATTGTGTGTGCCAATGGTCAGCCATTGACGATGCCTGATTTTGCACTGGATGGTGGTGAAGAGCCGGAGGTTGCTGGCTTGTATGTCATCGGCGATGATGCACGGCCATATCGGGTTGGTTTTGCGATTGGTAATGAGTTTTCAGATCATTTGACTGAACGTGAGAACTATTTGTATCTGGCACATTCTAAGTTGCGTGCCTGTGCCTTGAGTTCGGCTATCTTGGTCGGTGAATTGCCACCACATGTCGAAGGATTTTCACGTATTTTGGATGAAAATCAGGTGGTGCGCTGGGAAAAACCATTCGTCAGCGGCGAGCATAATATGTCGCACACCATTGATAACTTGGAATACCATCACTTTAAATATCCTCTATTTAATCGCGTGGGCGATGTTCATATTCATTTTTTTGGCACCGCAACATTAAGTTTTTCTGATGGTATTCGCGTGCTGCCGGGTGAATTTTTTGAAATAGACGTCCCACTTTTTGGCCCACCATTACGGAATAAATTGGCTGTTCAGGTGTTGGCGCATCCCGTTATTACATCTCTGTAGTTACATTTCTCTAGTTACATTTTTATGATTGAGCATATGACTGAAAAAACAACGACCTTACAAGGGTATGCATTGATTGGCGGAGCGAGTGAATTAGGCTATGTGGCCGAACATGCAGTGGATACCTTTTTCGCGTATGACCCGGTACAAGAACAATCATTACAACCGCCATTTTATGCTGTGGATGCAGCGCAGATCGACCGCGCGTGTCTGTTGGCGAAGGCGGCATTTGATCCGTATCGTGCGACCAATGATCAACAGCGTAGCGATTTTTTACGGACAATTGCACAACAAATTATGGCCTTGGGTGATGCCTTGATTGTGCGTGCGATGGCGGAAAGTGGCTTGCCGCGTGCACGGTTGGAAGGCGAGCGTGGTCGAACTGTTGCGCAACTGACTTTGTTTGCTGATTTGTTGCAGGAAGGTTCTTGGCGTGATGTCCGGATCGATAGCGCGTTGCCGCAACGGCAGCCACCCCGACCGGAATTACGTATGCAGTTAATTGGTATTGGTCCAGTCGCGGTATTTGGTGCTAGTAATTTTCCATTAGCTTTCTCGGTCGCAGGCGGTGATACGGCATCGGCACTGGCAGCAGGTTGCCCAGTGGTGGTGAAAGGCCATCCGGCGCATCCAGGAACCTCCGAATTAGTCGGGAAGGCAATTTTGCAAGCGGTGGCATTGTGTCAATTGCCAGTCGGTGTGTTTGCCTTATTGACCGGGGCAGGAAACAGCATTGGTGAAACATTAGTGCGCCATCCAGCGATACAGGCGGTTGGATTTACCGGTTCGCGTCAGGGTGGAGTGGCACTAATGGCTATTGCCGCTGGACGAGCTGTGCCGATTCCGGTGTATGCTGAAATGAGTAGTATTAATCCGATGTTTTTATTGCCGCAGGCGTTGGCGAATCGGGGTGCAGAGTTGGCTCAGGGATTTGCTGCGTCGCTGACCATGGGAGTAGGGCAATTTTGTACTAATCCGGGTCTAGTAGTCGGATTGAAAGGGGCGGATTTTGAGCACTTTTATCACGCTGCGGCGGCGGCATTGAGTGGTGTGGCACCAGCCGCAATGTTGACGCCTGGGATTGCAGCAAATTATCGCCGTGGGGTGCAGCGACTGACACACCATGCTGATGTTAATGTTGATATTACTGCCGATGTTACTGCTTCAGTCACCACCACCGCAGCGACACCATCCAAGGTAGTACCTGCGTTGTTCCATACCACGGCGGCTGCATTATTGGCGGATCCCGAATTGGTGGAAGAAATTTTTGGCCCCGCCTCGTTGTTGGTGAGTTGTGATGATGTGGCGCAATTATTGGCACTGACTGAACAGCTTGAAGGGCAGCTTACCGCGACCCTGCAAATGGAGTTGTCTGATCTGATCTTGGCGCAGCGTTTGTTACCTATTTTGGAACGTAAAGCGGGACGTATTTTAGTTAATGGTTTTTCAACGGGTGTTGAGGTGGCGACAGCCATGGTGCACGGTGGTCCTTTCCCAGCGACATCCGATAGCCGTACAACATCAGTTGGAACGGCGGCGATTCAGCGATTTTTACGTCCGGTTTCGTACCAAAATTTGCCAGAAGCTTTGTTGCCTTCGGCATTGCGTGATGATGCGCTTGCATCTAGTTGGCATCGTCGTGATGGTCAATTAACCAAAGAGTGATGCGCGGTTGAGGCAGGTGATGAATATAAATAAACGCTGTAACTAAGTAATACAACTAAGCAATCCAGATAAAACGGAAAGAGATAGTATGAATCAACCACACCAATCCGCTACGGTCGCTACGGTATATGGCAGCTTGAAAGGCAAACGTGTCTTTATTACTGGGGGTGGCTCTGGCATTGGGGAAGCGTTAGTGACCGCATTTTCTGCTCAGGGTGCGCAGGTGGCATTTGTGGATATTGCCGTTGCAGCGAGTGAGGCGCTGTGTCTGAAGTTGGCGGATGCAGGTTTGCCGGTGCCCTTGTTTGCGCATTGTGATATTAGCGATATTCCTGCTTTGCAGGGTGTCATGGCAAATTTTGCTGAAAAAATCGGTGATTTTGACGTGTTGGTCAATAATGCCGCCAACGATCAGCGCCATCAATTGGAAGAGGTGACGCTGGAGTACTGGAATGAACGTATCGCCATCAATCAGCGTCCTATGTTTTTTGCCTGTCAATCGGTGGTGCCGGGGATGAAGCGTAACGGTGGTGGTTCCATCATCAATGTCAGCTCGATTTCATGGCATGTCAAGGGGGGTGGATATCCTGTCTATGCGACTTCTAAGGCTGCGGTGGTTGGGTTGACTCGTGGTTTGGCGCGGGATCTTGGTGCACATGGCATTCGTATCAATACCGTGACGCCAGGTTGGGTCATGACACAGCGCCAGTTGGATTTGTGGGTGAATCCGGAGGCGGAAGTCGAAATTCACAAAAATCAATGTCTACCAGGCAAGCTGATGCCAGAGCACATTGCTTCCATGGTCTTGTTTTTGGCGGCAGACGATAGTGTGATGTGTACGTCACAAGAATTTATCGTTGATGCGGGTTGGTGTTGAGGCTGATGTTAGCCCGCATTCTCATACTTGGTTCCTGACCTTGCACTTCCGGTTTGACATGGTCTCGGAGTCGCTGGGCATAGGCGACAAAAAAGTGCTGATTGGCAGTTAATCTATCCCAAATCCCCTGTAGAGAGATCCTTTGCAGCGCTGGGTGTCCCATGCAAAATGGATGTTGTTGATATGTGATTCGACATGGCGATTCCCTTTGCAAAAGCTGCGCCAGAGAAGATGTCATGATCAGACACTATTTGGGCATCGTTACAATAAAAAACCTCATTTTTTGCAAAAAAATCAGTCTTATAGCGTAATTTTGTTATATATTTTGGTATGTTTTTTTGTTGTTTTAATAGGCGTTACTAGAGCCTTAAATGCGTAATCAATGCGTAATCAATGCGTAATATTGTGTAGTTGGAAATCATATCCCGTGATTTTTGGATTATCTCAGTGTGGACAATGCCGGATCCTATATCTTACTGATCCAACTAAATATGCAATCATTCTGTGTTAAAACAGGGTATCTAGCTGCTTTATAATGTAGTCTATATCGGATATTCCTCATCTTTTCCCGCTTTACTTGTGACCAACTTTATGAGATGGAACGAACAGGTTATGAAAACTATCCGCGAAATACTTGATCATTACAACGCAGACAGAGCACGTTTACTGGATATTCTTTGGGATATACAGCACCAGTGGGGCTATATTCCTGAGGCAATTTTGCCAGAAATGGCTGATAGACTCGGCTTGACGGTGTTGGACATACAAGAAACCTATTCTTTTTATCATTTCTTTCGTGGCAAGCCATCGGCAACACATCAGATTTATCTTAGTGACACCGTTATCGCCAACATGCACGGGTATCAGGCTGTTTATGACGCTCTGGAGAAAGAAACGGGGTGCCATTTTGGTGGAAAAGATGCCACAGGCATGTTTGGCCTTGAAACAACGCCTTGTATCGGGCTGAGCGATCAGGAACCTGCGATGCTGATTGGTAACGTGGTGTTTACGCGCTTAACTCCTGAAAAAATCACACAAATTATTTATCGTTTGAACGCTGGAGAATCGCCTGATGCGATCGTGAATCCCCATGGGTTGGCAAACGACACGCTGGCGTATGTGCATACAATGGTGGAATCCGATATACGCTCCAAAGGAGCTGTTTTCTTTCAGAATGACACCGATTTTAACGCCTTGTTGCATCAGTTGGTCAGCATGCCTTCAGAGAGCGTAGTGAAGACGGTGGCTGACTCGGGTCTGCGCGGGCGTGGTGGCGCTGGTTTTTCTACCGGATTGAAATGGCATTTATGTGCCGATAATGAAGAAAAAACCAGATACGTTATTTGTAATGCGGATGAGGGTGAACCGGGTACATTCAAAGACCGAGTATTGTTGATGGAATCGCCCAAAGATGTGATTTTTGGGATGATCACAGCGGCGTATGCAATCGGTGCGCAGCAAGGGATTATCTATCTGCGTTCGGAGTATGGGTATCTCAAGGCTTACCTTGAAAAACAATTGGCGGATTGTCGTGCGGAGGGCTTACTCGGTCAGCATATTGCAGGAAAGTTGGAATTCAATTTTGATATCCGTATTCAACTGGGTGCCGGTGCCTATATTTGTGGTGATGAAACGGCGTTGATTGAATCCTTGGAGGGCAAGCGCGGGACACCGCGTGTTAAGCCGCCTTATCCCGTCAATAGGGGATATCTGGGCAAACCCACTTGTGTTAATAATGTCGAAACCTTCGTTTCGGTGACACAGATTATGCATAAAGGGCCATCCTGGTTTAAAGGGATGGGAACCGCTCAGTCAGCTGGAACACGGTTATTGAGTATTTCAGGGGATTGCGCTGCGCCGGGTATTTATGAAATTGCGTGGGGCGTAACACTGAACGAGGTAGTGAAAAAAGCAGGTGCAACGGATGCCTGGGCTGTGCAAGTCAGTGGCCCGTCTGGGGATTGTGTTTCAATAGAAAAAGATGGTTACAGAGCTATTGCATTCGAAGATCTATCGTGTAACGGCTCCCTCATGATATTTAATCGCACGCGTGATCTATTGGGGGTTGTTCAGCATTTTATGCAATTTTTTGTGAATGAATCCTGTGGAATCTGCGTTCCATGCCGTTCCGGTAATGTCGATTTACTCAAAAAAATAACGCGCGTTGTGGATGGAAAAGCCTGTCAAAACGATCTGGATGAGGTCGTGGCTTGGGGTAAATTGGTGCGCAAAACCAGCCGTTGTGGCTTGGGTGCGACGTCGCCGAAACCGATACTCACTACATTAGAAAAATTTCCAGAACTTTATCAGGAAAAATTGGTAAAACAAGATGGCCCGTTACTGCCTTCATTCGATTTGAACGAAAGCCGTAGAGGCTATCTGGACGCGATCGCGACATTGAATGATAGGAGAATTTCATGATCCAAATCACCCTAGACGGAAAAGAGATCAACGCGCGTAACGGTGAGAATTTAGTCGATGTCGCGGCAGAAAATGGCGTGTATATTCCGACACTTTGTTATGTCAAAGGTAAGCCATGTTTGGGTACCTGTCGGGTGTGTTCGGTGAAAGTAGGTGGTGTCGTGACTGCCGCGTGCACTGTTCCTGTTGCGCATGGCATGGTGGTCGAGGTGAGTGAGCCAGAAGTGACGGATATGCGCAAAGCATTGGTTGAAAGCTTGTTTGTTGAAGGCACGCATAATTGTCCAAGCTGTGAAAAGAGTGGTCGTTGTGATTTACAGGCCGTGGGCTATGAAGTGGGTATGATGGTGTCACGTTTTGACTATCGATTTACCCCGCGACAACGCGATTATGCGTCTGAAAAAATTCTACTTGAACGGGATCGGTGTATTTTTTGTCAGCGTTGTGTAGAATTTATTCGCGATGAAGAAACGGGACAAAAGATTTTTAGTATTAGTGGGCGGGGAGCACGTGCACGGATTGAAATTAATGTAGAGCTAGCGAATAAAATGACGGCAGAACAGGTAACGTATGCCGCTCATCTTTGTCCAGTCGGCACCATTATTGAAAAAAAAGTGGGCTTTAATGATCCGATCGGTAAGCGAAAATTCGATATAAAATCTATTCGAGAACGTGCTTTAGAAGGAGATGAGAAATGAGTCATCATTCTGTGAAAGACCCTCATTCCGAGGGCAATGTCATCTTTAGTCATGATTTACCAAAAACCCCTGCGGATGCAAAATTTCTCACAAGTCAGGAAGGAAAAATCAAGATATCCATGATTGCGTTGGTGGGATGCTGGGGATGCACATTGTCATTTCTTGATATGGACGAACGTATTTTATCGTTGCTCGATAAAGTCACCATTTTGCGTTCATCTTTAACGGATATTAAGCGTATTCCAGAACGGTGCGCCATTGGTTTTGTGGAAGGCGGTGTGGCCAGTGAAGAAAATATTGAGACATTGGAACATTACCGCGAAAATTGCGACATCCTTATTTCGGTCGGTGCCTGCGCAGTCTGGGGTGGTGTACCCTCTATGCGAAATATGGTGTCACTCACGGAATGTCTTGAAGAAGCCTATATCAATTCTCCTACTGCGGTAGCCGGTGTTATCCCTATTATTCCGAATCATCCTGATCTGACCAAAGTAACGACGAAAGTCTATCCATGCCATGAGGTGGTCAAGATGGACTATTTTATCCCAGGATGCCCTCCTGATGGCGATGCCATTTATAAGGTGCTGGATGATCTCGTGAATGGTCGACCGGTGGATTTGCCTACCTCAATGAACCGTTACGATTAATGTTGCGTAAGTCCTAAAAAAGAAAATGATTATGAGCAGAAAATTGGTTATTGACCCCATTACGCGTATTGAAGGTCACGGCAAAGTTATCATTCAATTGGATGACAACAATAAAGTGATTGATGCGAAACTGCTGGTGGTGGAATTTCGTGGTTTTGAAAAATTTATTCAAGGGCACCCTTACTGGGAAGCGCCGATGCTGTTGCAACGTATCTGCGGTATTTGTTTTGTGAGTCATCATTTGTGCGGAGCCAAAGCACTCGACGATATGGTTGGTGTCGGTTATTCCACTCATAACTTGATTACGCCGACGGCAGAGAAAATGCGTCGCTTAGGCCATTATGCGCAGCAATTGCAATCACATGCAACGGCGTATTTTTACTGCATCGTGCCAGAAATGATGATGGGCATGGATGCCGCCCCTGAAATGCGTAATGTGCTCGGCTTGGCAACAGCAAATCCTGAATTGATTAAACGGGTAGTGATGCTACGTAAATGGGGACAAGAGCTGATTCAGGCCGTGCTCGGAAAAAGAATGCATGGGATTAGCTCTGTGCCTGGTGGGGTGAATAATAATCTGACTGCGGAAGTGCGCGACAGATTTATCAACGGTGACGCTACTATTCCGAGTATTGCTCAAATGCTGGATTATGCAATGGAAGGTCTGGAGTTATTCTATGACTTTCATGAAAAAAACCGTGCTATGGTGGACCATTTCGGTAATGCTCCGGCCTTGGATATGTGTCTTGTGGATGATAACGGCGATGTCGATTATTATCACGGTAAGATGCGTATCATTGATCATGAAAAAAACATCGTGCGTGAATTAGATTATCACGATTATCTTGGCCATTTTTCTGAAGCAACAGAAGCATGGAGTTATATGAAGTTCCCCTTCTTGAAGGAACTCGGTAGGGAAAAAGGGTCAGTACGCGTTGGTCCTTTAGCGCGGGTGAATGTGACCAAATCCTATTCAACGCCACTGGCGCAAGCTGCGCTAGAAAAATTCCAAGCCTATAACAAGGGAAAAGCAAGTAGTAAAGCATTGCATACCAACTGGGCTAGAGCCATAGAAATACTACATTCTGCCGAACTGATTAGCGTGTTACTGCGTGATCCTGATCTACAAAAAGACCAGCTGATTGTCACCGCAACAGAGGCAATGTGGACAGGAGAGGGCGTCGGTGTGGTAGAGGCGCCACGTGGCACATTACTGCACCATTATCGTGCCAATAAAGAAGGCAGTATTACCTTTGCCAATTTGGTGGTGGCAACGACACAAAATAATCAGGTCATCAACCGTACCATTCGTAGTGTGGCGGAAGACTATCTGGGAGGGAAAGCCGAAATCACCGAAGGCATGATGAATGCGATCGAAGTGGGTATTCGCGCATTTGATCCTTGTTTGAGTTGTGCGACCCATGCACTTGGTGAAATGCCTTTGGAAGTGACGCTGTTAGATGCGGAAGGAAACCAACTTGATAAACGCCGCAAGTAATCTTACGCTGGATTATTTTGATAATGATGCATCCCTGATCTATGGCATAGGAAATATTGG
>Ga0302155_10000096_pt1 | contig 70894 bp, 50 predicted proteins | sample I_Bog_N3_1_FD_193508 | JGI IMG/M metagenome (GOLD analysis project Ga0302155, IMG submission 193508) | Peat permafrost microbial communities from Stordalen Mire near Abisko, Sweden - I_Bog_N3_1 | ecosystem: Environmental > Terrestrial > Soil > Wetlands > Peat | place: Sweden: Abisko, Stordalen... | reverse complement strand
AATATGGTTTGATTATGGTTTGATTATGGTTTGATTATGAGGTGTCGCTATATGTGTGTAGTTGTATTTAAGTTGGACAAATGCAATAGAATCTCATGGGAAACTATTTAAGCAGTAATATGGGATACTATTTGGACTATTCAATTTATGTGCATTCAATTCTGTGCGTTTAATGGTGGGGTTCACTGAGTCTTCTACTCCGATATTGCTAGATGATTTTTTTATCAGCAGCTTAAAAATGCGTCAATCTAGATGCGATATGCATAAGTCCTATATGAAGGAAAATCCAATGACAGTAGAATCCTATACAATAAATAAACAAATTAACAATAATCTTGATAATGACAATAGCGGATTTTTTTCCCATCATGGCATGTGGGCTCCAGGGGTTAGATTATTCAGGAATATGCAGTTTACGTCTAAAGCATTGATCATTTCATTGTCATTTCTGGTTCCTTTATTAAGTTTGCTGGCTTGGGTTGTTATTGAACAATATCAAGATAATTTAACGAACCGTATGAATGCGACACGTCAACATGTCGAAATTGCCTATGGGGTAGTCGCATGGGCGCAAAATCAGGAAGTCACTGGGAAATTAGACCGTGTGCAAGCACAAGCAATGGCGCGTTCCGAACTTGAACAACTTCGTTATGACGACGCCGAATATTTTTGGATTAACGACATGCAACCACGCATGATCATGCATCCGACCAAACCCGAACTCAATGATAAAGATATCAGCGCGATCAAGGATCCCAATGGCTTGGCATTGTTTGTCGCCATGGTCGACGTTGTGCGAAAACAAGGGAAGGGATTTGTATCCTATCAGTGGCCCAAACCGGGTTCTGAACAACCAGTCAATAAAATATCCTATGTTCAGGGATTTGCCCCTTGGGGATGGATCATCGGTTCAGGTGTGTATAGCGGTGATATTAGGGATATTTTCGTACGTCAGGTGACCATGATTGCTGCTATGGTGATTTTTTCTCTGCTTCTTGCGGGCTATTTATTCCTGAGTTTTTATCATGTCATGCGTGGCGGCCTTAAAGAAACCAGTCGTCATTTGCAAGCGATTTCCGATGGTGATTTGACGACTCTGCCAACCCCGTGGGGGAACGATGAAATCGCCATTCTGATGACGGATTTGGGTGCAATGCAGAATTCACTGCGAAGTGTGATATTCAAGGTGCGCGAATCCAGCGACAATATTTACCATTCCAGTAATGAAATCGCTTCCGGTGCAATGGATCTGTCCGCGCGTACCGAGCAGGCCGCCTCTAATCTGGAAGAGTCCGCCTCAGCAATGGAAGAAATTGGATCAACTGCGACAAATATGACTGAATTAACCAAGGTTTCATCTGGGATGGCCAGGGAAAATGCAGTAGTCGCCATCCGAGGTGGTCGTGTCATGCAAGAATTGATCACAACGATGGATGGGATCAGGGATTCCTCGACAAAAATTAGTGAAATTACCGGTACCATTGATGGTATTGCCTTTCAAACTAATATTCTGGCCTTGAATGCCGCTGTTGAAGCAGCACGTGCGGGTGAGCAAGGCCGGGGATTTGCGGTGGTTGCCAGTGAAGTGAGAATTTTGGCGCAACGTTCTGCTAGCGCGGCCAAGGAAATCAAGGACCTGATTGGAAGTAGTGTCGAGCAAATCATCTCAGGAATCTCGGTCGTACGTGAGGCCGGTAAGACAATTGAAAGCATCGTTGTGACATCCCAAAATGTAGACCAGATGTTGAGCCAGGTGGCGTTGGGTGCCAGTGAGCAAGATGTCGGCTTGCGTCAAATCGGAGTGGCGGTCAATGAGCTCGACAAAATGACGCAACAAAACGCCGCATTGGTGGAGGAAACTGCTGCCGCCGCCGCAGAGATGGCGAATCAGGCGCATGTGATGTCAGAAAACGTCGCTCGCTTTAGTCTTCCAGAAGGTCTGCAAATGGAAACCCAATTAGCGTTGCCGCTTCCCGCCGACTTTGATTTTGACTCTGCTATTGAGGCACACCGTCAATGGAAGGTGAAGCTTCGGGCAGCGATTGCAGACCATCAAAAATTGGATGCTGATACCATTTGTCGTGATGACCAATGTCCTTTGGGTAAATGGCTGCATGGTGCAGGTGCAAAAAAATGGACCGGTCGTCCGGCCTTTGTTAGTCTCGTTGGCAAGCATGCTGAATTTCACAAAGTTGCAGGTGCGGTGGCCAAACAAATTAATGCCGGTCATTATGAGAATGCGGAGCGCCTCATTGGTTCTGGTTCACAATTTTCCCAAGTCTCCATCGAGGTTTCGACAATTTTAAATAGTGTAAAACGAGGCATGTAACAATTCTTCCTGACTATCCATGCGCGCGGCCTGAGTAAATATAACGAATGTTGATTTGAAGTGTTATCTCAAATCAACATTCCAATTTTTCAACATGTTACATTGCTGAATTTCTGGAAAGTCAGGACAGTGCTATGCCGATTGAACTTTACAACGATGGAAATCATATTTGTTTGATGTTTAATGATTTGGTCACTGGCGATGTCGCAGTTCAGGCGAATCAGTTTTTAATTGTCTCGCAAAAAGAAGGTGCTTTGATTGATCCTTCCGGAAACATGACATTCAATGCCCTATCGCTGGCAATCTTAAAGTATTTTCCCTATAAAAAATTAAAATACCTACTCGCTTCGCACCAAGATCCAGATATCATTGCTTCGCTCAATAAGTGGCTTTTTTCAACCGACTGCCATCTATACGTATCCCAATTATGGTCGCGTTTTGTACCGCATTTTTGCAACGTCAATCGCGCTGATGACCGTATTACAGGAATTCCCGATGAGGGGATGTCGTTAATGTTAGGCAATTCGCGTATTTTTGCAGTGCCTGCCCATTTTTTACATGCCGAAGGAAATTTTCAGTTTTACGATGAAAAATCCAAAATTTTATTTAGCGGTGATATGGGTGCATCCATGGTGGATGATCACACGATCACCCAACCGATCACGACGAAAGCAGAATTTTTAGCCCATTTACCAACCATGTCAGGGTTTCATAAACGCTATATGGTGTCCAATAAAGTCTGCCGTTATTGGGCGAATATGGTACGTGATATGCTAAATGAAGGCAAAGTATCGATGCTTGTTCCTCAACACGGCCGCTATTTTGTCGGAGCAGAAGCGATCCATGCATTTTTAGATTGGGTCAGTGAATTATCTTGTGGTGTGGATTTATTTACGCAATTGAATTATCGCTTCCCCACTGCGACGTAGTAAAAAAATTAAGAAATTCGACGATATTTAATGCGATTTTTACGGGTGGTTTACGGTTGATGCCATCCTTTTTGCAACGTTTTTACATCATTCTTGTTACTCTTTGATCTGCGTCGCGAAGGCCATCTGGTCCTCGTCACAGTTGACGTACTTAATCTAAAATTCTTAGAAAGAAATTCGATGAAAAAACGTATTCTTGCTGCGGCAGTAGTCGCTACATTTGGCGCAGGGTTTGCTTGTGCTGATGACGTAAAACCGGCTGATGTGCCGGCACCTGCAGCACCAATAGCGGTAACTGACGCGTCAACCCCAGATAATGTCGTGACCTACAATATCGCCGTCGCGTCTGATTACCGCTACCGTGGAATTTCGCAAACTCGCTTGGATCCTGCACTGCAAGGTGGCGCTGATTATACAAATAATCCGACAGGTTTTTATCTGGGAACGTGGCTATCATCGATTAAGTGGATTTCCGATGCAGGCGGTAGCGACAACGTCGAATGGGATATGTACGGCGGTAAACGCGGCGACCTTATTAAGGATAAGCTGTCTTATGACGTCGGGGTTTTGTCGTATGTGTATCCTTCCAATGACTTGCATCCTAGTGCTAATACCACCGAACTATATGGGCAACTCGGATTTGGCCCTTCCTTCTATGCCAAATATTCATTTGCAGTAAGCAACCTTTTTGGCTTTGCCAATAGTAAAAACAGCGGATACCTCGATCTTGGGGCAAATATTGACGTAGGGAATGGATTTACCATTAATTTGCATGGTGGTCACCAAACAGTCGAAAACAATTCGGCCTCTAGTTATACCGATTGGAAGGCAGGCGTTACTAAAGATTTCGGCGTGGTCAGTGGGGCGCTGGCGGTGATTGGTACTAACACCAACAATTACGTTGCTCCAAATGGGACTAATTTGGGCAAAACCTCCCTCGTTTTGCTGGTTACCAAAACTTTTTGATGAAGTGAGTCCAGCCATGATGTGAGCTAGGCCACTGATTGCCAAAGAATGACTTTAGATTCAATGAGATACCAGCTTTAATTTTCTGCAGACTTTATTGCTCGTGATTAACTATATATTTCAAATCAATTTACCCGCATTCTCCGATAAACTCATATTTCAGTCCTTGGCGAAATACGGCAATTTCATTGCCATATTGGCTTTAAGATAGTTACCACTATATGTATGAAACGAAATAAATCAGAAGAATAGTAAAAAACCCCTTTGGTAGACCAAAGGGGTTTTTTACGATCATTTCATTAACTTGGCACAGATTTCAATAATGGTGTCACCCGACAACATCAAATATCAATATTCCCTGCCTTAAGCGCATTCGATTCAATAAATGCCCGACGTGGTTCGACGTCGTCACCCATTAAGGTGGTGAAAATCTGATCTGCGGCAATCGCATCTTCGATTTGCACTTTGAGTAAGCGGCGTACTTTTGGATCCATGGTGGTTTCCCATAGCTGGCTTGGGTTCATTTCACCCAGTCCTTTGTAACGCTGCTTGGAAACGCTGCGTTCGGCTTCGTCACGGAGCCATAGCATGGCTTGGTGGAAGTCGGCTACGGCGGATTCCTTGGTGCGCTCGCCTTCGCCACGACGGATGAACGCACCTGGGCCGATGAGTCCTTGGAAGGTGTTGGCGGCGTTGACTAATACTTTGTAATCATTGCTGTCCAAGAAGTCGGCGTCGATCGAACTGACCCGGATGTTGCCGTGATACAGACGTTCTATCCGCAGTCCGAATTTTTCTGAAAGCTCATCGGTGCGAACGACGGCTTTGACACTTGGGTCGTTGATGGCGACGGTCATTGCTTCTGCAGAAATGGCAGCGTTTTCAGCTGTATCCAGTTGTAGCGTGACGCCAGTCATGATGGCGGTTAACGCGGCACGGTCGATCATACGCGTCAGGCGCAACATAATGGCGTTGGCGAGATTGTATTGACGTACTAATTCGGCTAAGGGTTCACCTTCAATCGCGTCAACACCAAATGCCGGAATTAATGCCGCATTGTTGAGTGCGACCGACATCATGTAACTGGCTTCTTCGGCATCGTCTTTAAGGTAGCGTTCATCACGCCCAGATTTGACTTTGTACAGCGGTGGTTGGGCGATGTAGATGTGGCCACGCTCGACTAATGCCGGCATTTGACGGTAGAACAAGGTCAGTAGCAAGGTGCGAATATGCGCGCCATCGACGTCGGCATCGGTCATGATAATGATGCGGTGGTAACGCAATTTGTCGGCATTGAATTCATCTGGGCCGATACTGGTGCCTAATGTGGCAATTAGTGTGGTGATTTGTTCACTCGATAACATTTTTTCAAAGCGGGCTTTTTCGACGTTCAGCACTTTACCGCGCAAGGGTAAAATCGCTTGAAATTTGCGATCCCGACCTTGTTTGGCCGAACCACCCGCAGAATCACCCTCGACGATGTACAGTTCGCACAGTGCGGGATCTTTTTCTTGGCAATCAGCCAGTTTGGCGGATAAACCTAAGCCATCCATCACACCTTTGCGGCGTGTGAGTTCACGTGCTTTACGGGCTGCATCGCGGGCACGGGCGGCTTCGACAATTTTGCCACAGATGATTTTGGCGTCGATTGGTCTTTCTTGCAAATAATCGGATAAGGTCTTTGCCACAATTTCTTCTACCGGACCACGTACTTCGGAAGAAACGAGCTTATCTTTGGTTTGTGAGCTGAATTTTGGTTCCGGTACTTTGACGGATAAGACGCAGGTCAAACCTTCGCGCATATCGTCACCGGTGACTTCAACTTTGGCTTTTTTAGCGAATTCGTGTTCTTCGATGTATTTGTTGATGACCCGTGTCATAGCGGCACGAAGGCCAGTTAGATGGGCACCGCCGTCACGTTGCGGGATGTTATTGGTGAAGCACAAAACCTGTTCGTTGTAGGCATCGTTCCATTGCATCGATACGTCGACGCTGATGTTGGTGTTCTGGTCCGACATGCGGTCGCCAGTCGCCTGAAATATGGTTGGATGCAATACCGTTTTGGTTTTGTTAATGTATTCGACAAAGCCGCGTGTACCACCTTCAAAGGCAAATAATTCTTCTTTGCCATTGCGTTGATCCGTGAGTTTAATGCGTACGCCATTGTTGAGGAACGACAGTTCGCGAATCCGTTTCGCCAGAATTTCATAGTGAAATTCAACTAAAGTGAAAATTTCTTCGTCTGGCCAAAAATGGACCTCAGTACCGCGTTTGTCAGTGTCGCCAATGACTTTAATCGGTGAGGTGAGGACGCCATTGACAGTGGCCAGTTCGCGATTTTGTACGATACCTTTGGCAAATTCCATGGTGTGGATTTTGCCGTCGCGGCGGACAACTAATTTGAGTAGTTTGGATAAACCATTAACGCACGAAACACCAACGCCATGCAAGCCACCAGATACTTTGTAGGAATTTTGATCGAATTTACCGCCAGCATGTAATTCGGTCATGACGATTTCACTGGCACTACGTTTGGGCTCGTGCTTGTCATCCCATTTGATTCCGGTCGGGATGCCGCGACCATTGTCGGTGACGGAAATCGAGTTATCGGAGTGGATCGTGACGTTAATTTCGGTGCAGTGACCTGCTAACGACTCATCAATCGAATTATCCAGCACTTCAAATACCAAATGGTGCAAGCCGGTGCCGTCCGAGGTGTCGCCAATATACATGCCTGGACGTTTACGCACAGCTTCTAATCCTTCAAGAATCTGGATCGAGGACGCGCCGTACTGGTTTTGATCTGGGGTGTTTTCTGGAGAAATCTCGGACATGGCTACCTTAATTAATACTAAATGAGCACTGAATTAAATGCATTTTAAATCATCGGACAAATTCAATTTGGATAAAGCTCAACTGTTGCACTTGCGAGCAACAGTGTGAGGCTTATATTCGCATGGGCATAACAACATATTTAAAATCATCCTGATCAGGCACGGTGATTAATGCCGATGAGGTGGAGTCACCCAGTGCAATGTTGATTTGGTCGCATTTGAGGTTGTTGAGTACTTCCAGTAAATAGGTGACGTTAAAGCCGATATCGACGCTGTCACCATTGTAGTCAATTTCGATTTCTTCGATCGCTTCTTCTTGATCGGAGTTGGTTGAATTGATGCGCATGCTGCCGGGGGTGATGACGCAACGGATACCTTTGAACTTATCACTGGTCATGATGGCAGCACGTTGGAGCGCGCGCAGCAATTGCTCACGACCGAGGGTAACATTGTTGACATATCCCTTGGGGACGACGCGATTAAAATCCGGAAATTTACCTTCAACCAGTTTTGAGACTAATTCGATGTCGGCAAAATTAACTTTGATCTGATTATTGGCAATATTGATTTGAACCGGTTCGTCGGTATCTTCCAATAGACGCTGTAATTCAATGATGGTTTTGCGCGGAATAATGACTTCTTGGCGTGCAAATTCTTGTTCAGTAGCAACCTGGCAGTAAGCTAAACGGTGACCATCCGTGGCGACAGCGATAATGCTGTTGCCATCGACGACAAGTAATAAACCGTTTAAGTAATAGCGTATATCTTGCTGTGCCATGGAAAAATGCACCATGTTGAATAAGTGCTTCAGTGTTTTTTGCGGCAGACTGACACTGGCATTGAATTGCTCTGCTACGGCGACAGTTGGAAATTCGTCTGCGGCCAATGTTTGTAAGGCAAAACGCGATTTGCCGGCCTGTACCGTCATGCGTTTGTTGACTAGCGTCAGCGATACTTCGCCTTCCGGCAGAGCGCGCAGAATATCAAGTAATTTTCGTGCTGCAACTGTGGTGGCGGCGACGTCATCACCAGAACCAATTTTGGCATTGGTCGTAATTTGTACTTCGATGTCTGTAGATAAAAACGAGACATTTTCACCATCTTTGCGTATGAGGATATTGGCCAGAATCGGCAATGTGTGCCGACGCTCGACAATACCGCTCACGATCTGCAAAGGCCGGAGAAGCGTATCACGATGGGTTTTAACCAATTGCATAAAGCTATCCTCGTTTAATAGTGAATAGTGTAAAGAAATAAATAATCTGTAGTGTATTGCTAGCTATAGGGTAGTTGGGATAACGTTTTTACCTTAGCCTTTTAGTGTTTGCTCAAGTACGTGTAATTCATGATTGCATTCTGGGTTTTTACTGCGGTCAGCAGTAATTTTTCTAACCGCGTGTAGTACCGTAGTATGGTCGCGCCCACCAAATAATTCACCAATTTCCGGTAAGCTTTTTTGCGTTAATTCTTTGGCTAGATACATGGCAATCTGGCGCGGGCGTGCGATGTTTGCCGGGCGACGCTTGGAATACATATCTGCGACTTTGATATTGAAAAAATCCGCCACGGTTTTTTGGATGTTTTCGACTGAAATCTGGCGATTTTGTACGGACAACAAATCCTTGAGGGCTTCTTTTACGACATCAATCGTAATGTCTTTTCCGTGGAAACGTGAGTACGCTAGAATTTTGCGCAACGCACCTTCTAGTTCACGTACGTTTGAACGCAAATGTTTCGCCACAAAAAAGGCCACATCATCTGAAAATACCACGCCTTCTTGTTTGGCTTTTTTCAGCAAAATCGCGACCCGCATCTCGAGTTCTGGCGGTTCAATCGCAACGGTCAGGCCAGAATCAAAACGGGAAATCAGGCGATCATCCATGCCGGTAATTTGTTTTGGGTAGGTATCGCTGGTGATGATAATTTGTTTTTTTGCCGCGATCAGTGCTTCGAAGGCATAGAAAAATTCTTCTTGTGTCCGGCTTTTTCCTCCGAAAAACTGAATATCATCGATAAGCAGTAAATCGAGCGAATGGTAATACCGCTTAAATTCATCAAATCCCTTGCGCTGGTAGGCGGTCACGACATCGCGTACATACTGCTCGGCATGAATGTAGCGAATTTTTGCATTGGGATTGTCAATCAGAATTTGATTGCCGATTGCGTGAATTAAATGGGTCTTACCGAGTCCGACGCCACCGTATAAAAATAAGGGGTTGTAGGAAATGCCAGGGTTATTGGCGACTTGAATAGCGGCCGCTCGGGCAAGTTGATTGGCCTTACCTGTTACGAAGCTATCAAAGGTTAATGCGTTGTTAATGCGACTTTGATCGCGTCGCGGCGCTTCAGTATGTGCGGCAGGCTCACTGGTTTCTGCGCGACGGGCATCCGTCGGACTGGTACCAGGCTCCATGTCGGTGGTCGGTGAACTGGCTGGTTTTTTTGGTGCGTTTAGCCGTGGATCGAGGATGAATTGCACCTCAATCTGTTGATCCCAGAATTGTCCGGCTAACTCGGTGATGCGATTGGCAAATTGCGTTTTGACCCAGTCGAGCTTAAATCGATTGGGCGCAGTAATGCGCAGCTTTCCTTCGGCGTAGTCGAGTGGGGTAAGCGGTTTTATCCATGCACTGAATTGTTGCGGGGTCAGCTCCTGCTCCAATTGGGCGGAACATGCCTGCCAGAAATTATCCATGAATCTTTATTAGTGAAAGTGTCTGCGGTATGCGGGCTATTTTTGTGGCGCGGTTCTGAGTAATGTACGGCTACAGTACAAGACGGCAGTACAGTGCTGCAATACGTTTGTCGTTGCATCAGATTGGCGTGATAAAAATTACAAGTTGTTTCTATCTGTAACTGTAATTAATATCGTAACAGCGATCCTTCATACCAAACCGCTATTCTACCCTTGACTGAGCGAGTTATCCACAGGCTTTACGACTATTTTTGATGGTTGTTTGGTTTTTATTGCTCTTATGTTTATGAGTGGCACTATTTTGTCGGGGTATGAGCGTATGGAATTGTGTTGAAATGTGACTAAATTGAATCGGTATCTGGGTGAATAGTGCAAATTTGGCGTGAATAGCTTGACAGGAAATGGGTAAATGCTGTTTAATCGCAGGTTCTCTGCCTTTTGATTTATTGTGGCGACAGATTTAGGATGGCTACCGGGCCGTCTTTAGGCTGCGGGCTACGAAATTCTTAAAAACCAAGAGCCTGAATTTGAACCGATTTTTTTTTGCTAGATTAGCGAGACCAACATGAAACGTACTTACCAACCTTCCGTTGTACGCCGCAAGCGCACCCATGGATTCCGTGCCCGTATGGCAACCCGTGGCGGCCGCGCCGTTTTGAATGCACGTCGTGCTAAAGGCCGTAAGCGTTTGGCCGTATAGTCGATAACTGAGTAGATAATTGACTCAGATAGTTGACGCGTGCTCTCGCCATTATGAATAGTAACTATGATGAATAGTAACTCGTGAATAGTCATTATTCTGGCGACTTCGAACGCGCGCGACGTATCGTTAAAACGGATGAGTTTTCATCCGTTTTTCGTTTGCGCCCTGTATATCGGACGGCACACTTTGTGCTATATGCTAGGCCAAACCAGTTGCCGCATGCCCGCTTGGGTGTTGTCGCAGCTAAACGTCTTGCGCCTCGTGCCGTGACCAGAAACACCGTGAAACGCGCGGTGCGTGAAGCCTTTCGTCAATCCGAATTGCTGGCTGGTCTGGGGCTCGATTGTGTTGTGCGCTTATCCAAAGCACTCAATACCAAGGCGGAACCTGCACGCACTGCTGCGATCAAAGAGTTGCTGCATGCTGAGGTGCTGAGTTTGTTTGCCATTCCCTCAAAGTTGCAGCGCATTTTGAATGTATCTGATGTGTCGGTTAAGCCGCTCCTTGTCGTACATCCCGCCCCTGAGTCTCTACCTGTGCCTATTCCAGAGTTTGCCCCCCCTGTAGCGTTAAGTGATGTAATAAGCGATGTAAGCGATGTATTAAGCAATGTTCCAGGCAATCTGGGAGCTAACAACGCTGGAGCAGACTAATGCAGTTTTTGTTACTTTTGCTACTGAAATTTTATAAACTCGCTATTAGTCCGTTTTTAGGGCAGAATTGCCGTTTTTATCCGAGTTGTTCAAGTTACGCAGAGCAAGCTATACGTCAACATGGGGTAGGTAAGGGGTGTTTGCTAGCGGGGCGGCGGATTTGTAAATGCCACCCATGGCATCCTGGCGGTTTGGATCCGGTACCTCCGGTGGTGGATAAGAGTAAGAGCGCGAGCAATTTGACGTGAATAGCACGAATAGCACGAATAGTACGAACTAGAAGCAGATGTAAAAACGACGTGAAAACGACGTAAAACACGGAATAAATACGCGATGACAATTTGCGTGCCTCTATTGGCACACTTTAACTTTTAATACTGACTAAGACATTTATGGATATTAAACGTACCATCCTGTGGGTTGTTTTTTCGATGTCGCTCTTGATCCTTTGGGATAACTGGATGCGCCATAACGGAAAACCTTCTATGTTTTTTCCAAATGCGACACAAGTTGCTAAGAATGGTGAGGGCGCTCCGGGGCAAACCGGCGTATCCGGTCAATCTGTGGCTGTGCCTGTATCGAATAATACTGCTGGTGCGGCAGCGTCAGCAACTGCGATTGCAACGGCGGCAGTTCCAGGTGCGACGGGTGAGTTAATCACGATTCATACTGATGTGGTTGAGGCTGAAATCGATACTTTAGGTGGTGAATTGCGCCATTTGGAATTGTTGCAGCATAAAGACGGTACGGATCATCAGCATAATCTGGTGTTGTTTGATGCAAGTGCTAAACGGACTTATTTGGCGCAAAGTGGTTTGCTGGGCGGTGCCTTTCCTAACCATAAATCGTTGTTTGTGGTAAAACCAGGTCAGCGCACTCCAGATGCTTTGGGTCAAGTGCAGGTCGTACTGGAAGCGGAAGAAAGTGGCGTTAAGTTAATTAAAACGTATACCTTCAAAAATGGCTCGTATTTAATTGACTTGCAGCATCAGATTGTGAACAGTAGCGCGGCAGCGATTACCCCTTCTGTGTATTTGCAATTGGTGCGTGACGGCGGAAAACTGGAAGGCGAATCGCGTTTTTACAGTACCTTTACCGGACCTGCTGTGTATACCGATGAAGAAAAATTCCAAAAACTGACCTTCGATAAAATCGAAAAAGGCAGTGAGTCACATGCGACGAAGGCCAATAATGGCTGGGCAGCATTGATCCAACATTACTTTGTTTCTGCAATTATTCCGCAAGATAAAGTTCAGCGTGAAATTTTCACCAAAAAAGTAAGTACTAACTTGTATGCTGTCGGAAATATTATGCCGATGGGTACCATCGCCCCTGGTGCTAGCACGACACTGGATGCACATATTTACTCTGGTCCGCAAGTGACGTCGATTCTGGAACAAGTCGCCCCCGGCTTTGATTTAGTGAAAGACTATGGATGGACGACGATTGTGGCACGTCCGGTATTTTGGCTGATGGGGCAAATTCATCATTTGCTGGGTAATTGGGGTTGGACGATCATTGTGTTAACTATCTGTATTAAATTGGTGTTTTTCCCGTTATCGGCAGCCAGTTATCGTAGTATGGGTAAAATGAAGTTGCTGACACCTAAAATGACGGCGATTCGTGAGCGGCACAAAGACGATCCGCAAAAGATGAATCAAGCTATGATGGAATTGTATAAAACCGAAAAAGTGAATCCACTTGGAGGTTGTTTACCCATTTTGATTCAGACCCCGGTATTTATTTCCTTGTATTCGGTGGTGTTGGCAAGTGTTGAATTGCGGAATGCGCCTTGGTTGGGATGGATTCATGATTTGGCCTCGCCGGATCCCTTGTATATTTTGCCGATTTTGATGGCTGCCTCGATGTTTGCGCAGACAAAATTAAATCCGGCACCGGCTGATCCGATGCAAGCGAAGATGATGATGATTATGCCGCTGGTATTTTCGTTTATGTTCTTCTTCTTCCCGTCTGGTTTGGTATTATATTGGGTAGTGAATAATCTTTTGTCCATTACGCAACAATGGGTGATTACGCGGAAAATAGCAGCGAAGCAATAGCGCTGAATCCATCGTAGCGGCGCCCTAGTCGTGGTGCCGCTTCTGTGAAGATATCGTGAAAAAAACCCGTGCAGCTGTGCGGGTTTTTTTTTGGTGATCCTTACCTTTATTTCTTTTTATTGATACAAAATTATGATTCTGGATTCCTCTCCCATTGCTGCTATAGCCACTGCTCCTGGACGCGGTGGTATTGGCGTTGTACGTATTTCTGGCGTCGGGTTGGCACCGCTACTGGCTCTATTGTTTCCTAATATTACGTTGGCACCGCGTCATGCTACGTATGTCCCTTTTTTGGCTGCTGATGGCAGCGTGATTGATCAAGGATTGGCCTTGTATTTTCAGGCGCCGCATTCCTATACGGGGCAGGATGTCCTCGAGTTGCAAGGTCATGGTGGGCCTGTGGTGTTGCAGATGTTACTAGCGCGCTGTCTTGAGGCTGGCAAGGCCATTGGTGTGCGCTTAGCGCAACCGGGGGAGTTTACCCAGCGTGCCTTCTTGAATGATAAGTTGGATCTGGCACAAGCCGAAGCCGTGGCTGACTTGATTGAGGCATCGAGCGAAGCTGCAGCTAAGTCGGCATCGCAATCACTTTCAGGGGCATTTTCCGGTGTTATTCACGGTTTGGTGGAACAACTGGTGAATTTACGTATGCTGGTAGAAGCGACATTGGATTTTCCAGAGGAAGAAATTGATTTTCTAGAAAAAACAGATGCGAAAGGCCAATTATCGCGGATTCAGCTTGCGTTGAAACAGGTCTTTGAGCAATCAGCTCAAGGTGCATTGTTACGGGATGGATTGAACGTGGTCTTGGCTGGTCAGCCTAATGTCGGGAAATCGTCTTTGTTGAATGCTTTGGCCGGAGATGATATCGCTATCGTTACGCCGATTGCTGGTACCACCCGCGATAAAGTGGTCGAAACGATTCATTTGGAAGGCGTGCCACTTAATGTGATTGATACCGCCGGTATTCGTGATGCTATGGCAGGTAGCGAAATTGATTTGGTTGAACGTATTGGTATTGAACGTACGTGGGCAGAAGTGGAAAAAGCCGACGTCATTTTACATTTGATGGATGCTAGTCGCGGCCCGACCCGAGATGATGAGGTCATTGTGGCACGCTTCCCATCGCGGGTTCCAGTGATTCAGGTCTGGAATAAAATCGATATTTCCGGACATAACCCGGCGATTGATATTATGCCTGACGTAACGCATATTTATTTGTCTGCACAAGAGCATCAAGGGGTCGATTTATTGCGCAAAGAATTGTTGCGAATTGCTGGTTGGCAGCAAACTGGTGAGTCGGTATACCTGGCACGGGAACGTCATTTGCGTGCGTTACAATTGGCGAGTGATCATGTGGCGTTGGCGGCACAGCATGCCGATCAGCATGCACAAGCACTGGATCTGTTTGCTGAAGAGCTGCGTTTGGCGCAGGATTGCCTGAATAGTATTACTGGTGCATTCAGCTCTGATGACTTACTTGGGGTGATTTTTTCGCGCTTTTGTATTGGTAAGTAAATAATTGAAAGGAGCTGTAACAGTTACTTACAGTGGCATAAATATAGACTATAGTTTTACTGTTCAGTCTATTTTATTGAGAATGCGATGAAATCTACCTACCTTAACATTGCTGTAATTATTGCATTAGCTAGTGCAATGAGTGCCTGTGTCGTCGCTCCCCCACAACAACGCGTTGTTTATCGTTCTACTAGCGATCTGTTGCCAACCTATGTTAATGGGCAATATGTCGGGATGAGGCCGAGCATGTCTGGACCGAATGCCGATGCGGCGATGCCATCGGGTGCACAGCCAGCACAAGCCCCAGGGAGTGTCCCATCCCCACCGCAGGCACAAACTGCCGCCCAAGCGGCAGCTCCAGTGTATGTGCAACAAACGCCGGCTCCAGCGGTGGTCTATGTGCAGCCTGCTCCTGTGACTTACTATGATCCGTACTACGTCAATCCGTACTACGCCAATCCGTATTATGTTAACCCTTATGGTGTTGCTATTGGTGTCGGACTTGGTTTTGGCTTTGGACGTTGTTGTGGTTACCGTGGCTGGCACAGATAGCTTGGTCAGCAGAACGGTAGTGTTTGCGGATTAGGCAAATTTATCTAATAATCCCGCTAAATGCACGGCGCGTTCTGCTGCTTCCGTCGTGGTTTTTGCTGTTCCGGTTTGTGTTATTAGTGCACTGGTCAGTAAGGTGGTAAACGCTCGGTCCATGGCTTTGCGGGCGGCTGCCATTTGCTGGGCGATGCCAGCGCAGTCTGCCGGCACTTCGGCAGTGACAATCAGTTTTTGTACCCCGCGTAATTGACCTTCTATTCTTGCCAGACGATTCAGTAAATCTTTTTTTTGCAGAGCCGTTAGGGCCGTTCCGGTGGTGCCGAGTGCTGCAGATGAAATTGATCCTGTCGCTGTTTCTGCTCCGATGAGTGACTGTGGGGCAGTCAGCTCTGCTGTGGTAGTGACCGCTGGTACGGTCATGGCAACCGCGGCTTCTGCTCCTTGTAATATACTTTCTTGCATGATCAGGCTCCTATATAGCCAGCATAGCCTTTAGCACGTAATGTACATGCTGGGCAGGTTCCGCAGCCATAACCCCAGTCATACCGTTTTCCACGTTCGCCGAGATAGCACGTGTGTGAATCTTCACGGATTAGGTTGACTAATTCGCTACCACCTAATGTGTGTGCTAGTTCCCATGTTTGCGATTTATCTAACCACATTAACGGCGTGGCTAATGTCATGCGCGTATCCATTCCTAGATTGAGTGCTACCTGGAGTGCTTTCATCGTGTCATCACGGCAATCAGGGTAACCGGAAAAATCGGTTTCACACATACCTCCGACTAACACGTCGAGTCCGCGCCGATACGCTAAGGTGGCGGCGACTGTCATGAAGAGTAGGTTGCGACCAGGTACAAAGGTGTTCGGCAAACCGTTTTCTTGCATGACAATTTCGATGTCATTGGTCATGGCTGTGTGTGATAGCGCCGAAATTAGGGTCAGGTCGAGCATGTGATCTGGGCCGAGACGTGTTGCCCATGTAGGTCGCAGCGGGACGATTTTTTTTAATAGATTAGGGCGTACAGTGAGTTCAATAGCGTGTCGCTGACCATAATCAAAGCCCAGTGTTTCTACTCGTTCAAAGTGTTCTAATGCCCATGCTAGGCAAGTCGTCGAGTCCTGTCCACCGCTAAATAAAACCAATGCTGATTTTTTGATGGTATTTTTCATGTTGGTGCCATGGTGTGAGTGGTATGTTAACTGGATTAATGAATGGGTGTAATCGATTCAAGATTTTGTTGAATGACCTCACCATCGGCATCGGTAAACGTAATGCGAACTGGGTACCATTCCATTCCCGGGGCTAGCCAGATGTCAAGGCGTTGATCTGTGGAATCCGGCGGTGGTGCTTTGATGATGTGGACTGTGGTGATCTGGCCCAACGCGGTAGCGAGAGTTTCATTCGCACTGATGTTGAATGTCCAGTTTTCGGCATCGCGTCGCCCTGCGACAAACATGACCCAATTGCTGCCGGGGACTACTTTTTTGGGGGCGGCACGTACCATGCTCACGAGTTGCCATAGGGCGCTGGTGCGATCTTGTTCACCACCTTTGATCGGATAGGTAACATTGCTTTCGGAAAAAGATATGCGTTTGTTGTCATGATCAAATCGCGTCACACTGGCTGGTTTTCCTAGGCGTTTTTCATCAAATTGGAGTGGCGCTAATCCATGCGCGTTGATGGTGCCAGTGCTATCGGCTTGTAGAATTTTACCTAGAAGGGCTGCACGTGTTTCCGTTTTGATGAGGTAGGTTTGATTTGGGATATCACCTGCAATCTTCCACTGTACTATAGCATCACCGTCTAAGGAAAAACCATGCTTGCTTGCTTTGATGCTGTAATGCAGTTGTGCGGAGGGGGCAAAATTTGTTGCCATTGTTTCTGCAGTATGTTGTGCGAGTGCGATGGATGGCATGAAGGTCGTGATGTTGAGCAGCAACAGTAGTAAGCACAAATGCGCGATCCTGATGGTGGTCTTGTTGCTCGATGCAAGCAATTTGTCTTGTAAGATCATGGCGATTACCCTTTTGAAATAGCGTGTATGGTGTGTAGTGAATTATATTGAGAAATGTCGACGCCGATGGATAAAAGAGTCAGTGAATTTAAAATAGTCGAATTTTATATCAATCGAGACTTGACCACCATGCCAAGCAAGCGCAAGATGCAAAAACCTTAATTATCAATATGGAGCCTTTGCTATGACCCAATCCAACCCATTCAGCAGTGACGCATTAAATGACAGTATGGGGTTTGTAAAGAATTTGTGGGGTGGGATGGGAGTTCCGGGTATGACGGTGCCGACCTTATCGGTAGATGAATTGGATAAACGCATACAGGAGTTAAAGTCGGTTGAAACGTGGTTGAATGTTAACATGACGATGTTGCGCAATACAATTCAAGCCCTAGAAGTTCAGCGCGCTACGCTGGCGACATTGCATTCACTGAGTGCCTCTATGGCGAAAACGATGGGGGCAGTCAATGGCCAGGGTTTTGCATCCACGGAATCGACAGCAGCGACAGCACCATCCACACCGGTAACATCCCCATTCCCATCGTCGTCTTGGCCAATACCTTCTGCTGCAAGTGGGACGGCGGAAGTGGCTGCTCCAACCGAACTGGTGCAGGAGAAAACGAATGCCCTAGCGAACGATGTAACGACTGATGTTGTTGCCCCGTTAGTCAGTCAATCTGCTATTTGGTGGAATGATTTACAAGAACAATTTAAGCAAGCCATCAGTTCTGCACTTGTCAGTAGCACAGCAGCTGGTACTGAGGTAGTGAAGGCGGCGACAGACATGATGCCTGTTGCTCCTATTCCGGTGAAACAAGCGGGTGCTCAATTACATGCTTCAGCGCCTGCGCCGAAGGCAAAAACATCAGCAAAAACATCGGTAAAAGCCCCAGTAAAAGCGAAGGTAGCAAAAGCGGGTGCCAGTAAAGCGAAGGTCGCTGCTTCAGCGCCAGTGAGGTCGACTGTCGTTAGTAAACCACGCAAGCCACGCACGGCACTATAACAATGAAAGCCTGCTAGAGTCGAGACTATTCCCCTGTCTCGTTCCTCAGGCTACAATGTGCGGCATGACGACTAATACTTTTGTAATTTCGGACCTTGTGGTCGAAAAAATTGTGGCATATATCGCCGCAGATGTGCAAGCTCACTCTGATAGCCGTCCTTTGGCCATTGAGGTGGTCGCACAAACCGGTTCAACCAATGCAGATTTAATGGCGCGTTTGCCGTGCTTGACTGCGCCGGTTTGTTTAGTGGCAGAAGAGCAGACAGCCGGTCGTGGGCGTGCTGGACGTAGTTGGCTGAGTGAGCCGGGTTCTGCATTGACGTTTTCATTGGCATGGCCTTTTTTGCAAAATCCTCACGCGTTGATGGGTTTGCCGTTAGCCGTAGGCGTAGCGTTAGCGCAAGCGCTGGCGACGTTGGATGTGCCAGTCCAACTTAAATGGCCGAATGATGTGCTGAAAGATGGAAAAAAATTGGCTGGTGTATTAATTGAAACTGCTACGGTGGGGACAACTACTTGGGCAGTCATCGGGGTGGGATTGAATTTGCGGATGCCGGATGCCTTGGAGAAAAAAATTGGACGACCGGTGGCGGATGCTCCTTGGTTGGCACGGATGGATAGAAACCGTTTGTTGGCGACGTTGCTGGTACAAATTGCGGCGACTCTGGAGCAGTTTTCGGTACATGGGTTTGCCGCTTTTGTGGAACAGTGGAATCGATTTCATGCGCATGCAGATAAGCATGTTGACATCATTGATCAGGGTAAAATTGTGCAACAAGGTATTACTTTGGGCGTGAATGGTAGCGGCTGTCTGTTGTTACAGGATGAACGTGGCATTTGGCCTGTGATGGCCGGTGACGTTTCTTTGCGTAGTACACATCAAGATCTGTTGGGATTGCTAACATGATGTTATTGGTTGATGCCGGAAACACGCGGATTAAGTGGGCTTGTTTTGAATCTGCCGCTGTGACAGCGCAGTCGGGAGTGGAGCTGCCTAGATTGGGAGCGTGGGTGCAAAGCGGTGCGATGAGTCACACTGAATTTGCCGCAACAGCGCATCCATGGCAGGGCTTGCCGTTGGAACGGGTACTGATATCCAATGTGGCAGGTACGGCGGTGCGGGATCGGTTGCTGGCGGCATTTCAGAGTGAGTCGCCGCCGGTACAGTGGTTTGCTGCACAAGCACAGTTGGGTGGTATAACCAATCATTACCGAATGCCGACGCAACTTGGCTGTGATCGGTTTGCTGCTGTGATTGGTGCTCACGCACTGTTTCCGAAAAAAAATCTGATTGTGGCTACGTGTGGGACAGCGACAACCATTGATGCGGTGAGTGCGCAGGGGGAGTTTATTGGTGGGATGATTGCTCCCGGCCTTAAATTGATGGCAGAATCGCTGCATACAAACACGGCAAATCTTCCTGCTGTGGCAGCGTCGGGGGCGCTATCTGCGCTGTTTGCAGACCATACTGAAGCCGCAATTGTGAGCGGATGTTTGTCAGCACAGGCGGGTGCTATTGCGCATGCCGTGGGAATGTTTGTGGATGTCCAGCCCGATGCTGTGTTGTGTGTGTTGTCAGGTGGTGCAGCGCGTTATATTGCGCCTCATTTGCGTGTTGAGCATCAGTACGTAGATAATTTGGTTTTGATTGGCTTGCAGGTGGTAGCGCAATGGTGAAATTTATTTTGGTATGTTTGTTGGTTGGTAATGCCTTGTTCTTTGCATTTACGCATGGTTATCTAGGCGACTCCACGCTGGAAAATCATGATCCGGCACGTCTGTTGAAGCAAAAAAATCCGGAGGCATTGCGATTGGTAACGGCAGAAATAGCCTTGGCAGCACAGACGCCAGCGTCAGAAATGGCCGCATCGACGTCTTCCATTCCTGAGCTTGCTGCGGGTGTGGCTGTGGTTATTCCGCCAGCCTGTCTAATGTGGGGTGTGTTTTTGCCGGAAGATGTGAGTAAAGTTGAAACCAGATTGGCGACATTATCGTTGGGTGAGCGTCAATCACGTCAGAATGTTCAAGATGGTGGTAGCTATATTGTGTATATTCCTTCACAGGGCAGTAAAGAGGGAGCAGATAAAAAAGCAGCAAATTTGGTACAGTTAGGGATACGTGAGTACCTTATTATTCAGGATCAATCTAAGCTGCGCTGGGGCATATCGCTGGGGGTATTTAGGACAGAAGAGGCGGCCAGACAGCATTTGATTAGTTTGAATGCGCGTGGCGTGCATACCGCGAAAGTGGGGCCGCGTACGGTTGCAACGACGAAATTTATTTATCAATTACGTAAGTTGAGTAGTGCTGAAAATCAGGCATTGTCGGTGATGAAATCGGATTTCCCACACCAAACTGTCACAATCTGCAAATGAACGCGTAATGCCTAATCTGGCAGAAAGACCGATGGAATTGATGAGCGAAGCAAACCTACATTCGGAACAAATCGATATTGTTTATCTATGGGTAGATGGATCGGATTCGGTGTGGAGTGAAAAGCGTCAGCACGCCTATGCAACGTGGGTATGCACACATCCTGATGCGCTTGCGATTTATGGAAATAATGCTGGCCGTTATCGCGACAATGGTGAACTTCGTTATAATTTACGCGCTTTGGAAAAATTTTTCCCGGATCATGGTCATGTTTATATCGTTAGTGATGGGCAAGTGCCATCGTGGCTACGACAATCCGATCGTATTACGGTAGTGGATCATCGCGCATTAATTCCGTTGACGACAGGGCCGGTATTCGATTCCGGACATATTGAGTCATACCTTCACCATATTCCGGGCCTGTCTGAACGCTTTATTTATTTGAACGATGATGTGTTTTTTGGCGCAAAAGTGGATACTGCTTGGTGGTTTGGGGATTGCTTGAACGTCTTTGCTGAGGAGACTGCCATTGCAGACTATGATGATGTGCACGTCGATGGTACGGCGCTGGTTAATGCGTCAATTTTATCCAAAAAATGGATGGCACTACGATACCCACACTATTGCCATGATCCACGTCTTTATTCCCATGCGCCACGTCCTATGCTCAAGAGTGCCATGGTTGAGCTAGAGAAAATTGCGCCAGAATTATTCCGACAGGTGCGTTCGACTACATTTCGTTCGTGGCGCGTGCCACCAGTCGTACCTGATCTGGTTCCACGTTGGATGGTGCATGTTGGTTATGCGAAACAAATCATACTCGATCCATTGCATATCAGTACCAGCGATAAGAACGCGCAGCACCAGTTTGCTACGTTGCTTAAGGAATTTGGCACACTGCCATTTTTTTGTATTAATGACACTTGTGATGAGGCGCCAGATAACGATGTTCGGTTGTTACGAATTGCCCGAACCTTGGATACGCTGTTACCTGCGCCTTCTTCGTTTGAACAGTGATGAACTACGGTGGGACTGTGGTGTTCAATAGGGTGTTGATATGTCATCGAGGCGCGTCATCGAGGCGGAACACACTTACTACGTGAGCTAGATGGTCAGTTTGGTTTTGTAGGCTTTCTGCCGCCGCCGCTGCTTGTTCCACTAAGGCAGCATTTTGTTGGGTGACTTCATCCATTTGTACTACTGCTTGGTTAATTTGCTCGATGCCCGTGCTTTGTTCCTGACTGGCTTCGGTGATTTCATTCATGATGGTTGTTACGCTGCGTATACTGGCGACAACTTCATCCATCGTTGTTCCTGCTTCGTCAACCAGCTTGCTACCAATAGCTACGGTGTTAACGGAATCGCTGATCAGGGTCTTGATTTCTTTTGCTGCGGCAGCACTGCGCTGCGCTAAGTTGCGTACTTCCGACGCCACAACAGCGAATCCCCGCCCTTGTTCGCCAGCACGCGCAGCTTCGACTGCGGCATTGAGTGCGAGAATGTTTGTTTGAAATGCAATGCCATCAATCACACTAATGATATCGACGATCTTTTTAGATGAGTCGTTGATTAAGGCCATGGTATCGACGACCTGCGAGACGGCTGCGCCACCTTTGACCGCGATATCAGAGGCGGATGCGGCGAGGCGCCTAGCTTGTCGCGCATTGTCTGCATTATGCTTAACGGTACTCGTCAATTCCTCCATTGCGGCTGCAGTTTGTTCCAGAGAACTGGCTTGTTCTTCTGTGCGTGACGATAAATCCATATTACCCGCCGCGATCTGGCTGGCTGCGGTCGCAATCGTATCCGTGCTAGCTCGCACTTCGCCGACGATGTGGATGAGGCTGTCGTTCATGTCGCGTAATGCGATTAGTAGTTGTCCTGTTTCGTCAGTTCCACCTGCTTCGATGTGACTGGTTAAATCGCCGGAGGCTACTGTGTGGGCTACTTGAACTGCCCGTTTCAGTGGTGCCGTAATGCCGCGTGTGATCTGGTAGGCAAAAGCGCATGCCATCAACGTGGCAAGCGTCGCTAAACCAGCCATAAGCGTGGAGCTGGTGTGGTAATTATTTTCCGCTTCCACACCACTTTTATCCATGAGTACGCCAACCAGTTTAACCAGTTCTTTTACTTCATCGCTATAGGCTTTTTGATCTTGTATAACGGAGCTTAGCAATAGCTTGCTTGCTTCTTGTTTTTTGTTTTCGGCAACTAAGCGTAAAAATTCTTTTTGTCCTAGCACATACTTAGCGCGTGCGTCGATGATGGCCTTGTAAAGTTGACGGCCTTTCTCGGTTGATAAGGTCTTGTCGAGTTGGTCGAGATTTTTGGCAACATCTTTTTTTATTTCCACTAGCGCTGTCAGCGTAGTGTTGATCTGTTCGGGATCGTCCATTATGAGTAGATTGCGCATCAGGATTGCAATATTGTTGCTGTCGTCCAGTACCGCATTGGCCAGCACGACTTTGGGGTAGCGATCATTCACGACGAGCTTGGTGCTGGCATTGAGTGCTCCCAAGCGCGTAATTCCCAAGAGCGTTATGCCAATCAAAAGCAGCACGATCAGAGCAAATCCTGTGCTTAGGCGGGTTCCGACTTTCATATTTATATCTTTCACTTAACGTCATGCATTAGCGCGTTATCGTACTAATTATTATAAAAAATATACTTAACTAGTGTTATTCATTCGTGGCGAATAGTCTTGATTGTATCCAGACCGACGTTGTAGTGATAATGCTATTGGTAGAAATATTGTCTTATTTTAAATTCAGCTAGTGGCAGGTGAAATCAAACTATTTCTAATTAAATGTTACTGTTTGTAATGATATAAAGCAACAAGTTATGCTTTTTTATCATATAAAATTATTACAGAAACAAGAATATCTGACTAAATTTCACAAGAGGATGATGCACGTCATGGGTGGGCGTGATGGTTAGCTTGGTACGTATTAATTATCCAATGATGTTTCATAATTCACGTGTTTTGTTTCATTTGTGTTTCAAATTAGCGATGAAAATGGTTCATTTTGGTTTTATGATGTTTCAATTCGTGGGAAATTGAAACGTATTTACGTTGATTTTGACCTAATTTTTTAAATTGAGTTGGCTTTGGCGTGGCAGTAAATAGTCAGGTTGTTGATTTTAAACTATATTTTTGTGGCTTTATTTTTCTGGCATGGTGTTTGCTGTGTTTGTTTTGTTACAGGAAGTTTTAACTTTTAGGAGATGATAGATGAGTCAATATTCTGCCGGTGCTGCATTTCGTCGAGCCATACAAGAAGAATCACCGTTGCAAGTTGTCGGTGCGATTAACGCGAATCATGCCTTGCTGGCTAAGCGGGCTGGTTTTAAGGCTATTTACTTATCTGGTGGCGGGGTTGCCGCAGGGTCATTAGGTTTGCCTGATTTGGGTATTTCCAATTTGGATGACGTATTGACAGATGTTCGTCGTATTACCGATGTGTGTGATTTGCCTTTGTTAGTGGATGCGGATACAGGATTTGGCTCATCGGCGTTTAACGTGGCACGTACCGTTAAATCGATGATTAAGTTCGGCGCTGCAGCGATCCATATTGAAGATCAGATTGGTGCGAAACGCTGTGGACATCGTCCTAATAAAGAAATCGTTAGTCAGCAAGAAATGGTTGACCGGATTAAAGCGGCAGTCGATGCGCGTACTGATCCCAACTTTGTCATCATGGCACGTACTGATGCCTTGGCAGTGGAAGGTCTTGAAGCCGCTTTGGAACGTGCGCGTGCGTATGTTGAAGCCGGCGCTGATATGGTGTTTCCGGAAGCAATTACCGAACTGCCAATGTACAAGCAATTCGCTAGCGCATTGAATGTGCCGATTTTGGCCAATATCACGGAATTTGGTGCGACACCATTGTATACCGTGGAAGAGCTGAAATCAGTGGATGTGGGCTTGGTATTGTATCCACTGTCTGCTTTCCGTGCGATGAATAAAGCGGCAGAAAATGTGTATAACGCGATCCGTCGTGATGGTACGCAAAAAAATGTTGTTGATACGATGCAAACACGCATGGAGCTGTATGAACGCATTAATTATCATACCTTCGAGCAAAAATTAGACGCATTGTTTGCCCAACAAAAAGCAAAATAAAACCGTAATTTTACATTCAATGCTGACAAACGATCGGCACTATATTCAACAACATATCACGTTCATTCGTGACGTATTCAGGAGAAAAAAATGACTGAAGCAGCTACCCCATTTAAGCCTAAAAAATCCGTTGCCCTTTCCGGTGTGACTGCAGGTAATACCGCATTGTGTACAGTTGGTAAAACAGGTAATGACTTGCATTATCGTGGTTATGATATTTTGGATATTGCTACTACCTGTGAATTTGAAGAAATCGCCCATTTGCTGGTACATGGCAAATTGCCGACGCATGCTGAATTAACCGCGTATAAAGCCAGATTAAAATCATTGCGTGGCTTGCCGGCTAATTTGAAGGCAGCATTGGAATGTTTGCCAGCATCGGCACATCCGATGGATGTGATGCGTACCGGTGTTTCTATTTTGGGTTGTACTCTGCCAGAAAAAGATGATCATAATCAGCCTGGTGCACGTGATATTGCGGATCAACTGATGGCATCATTTGGTTCTATGTTGTTATATTGGTATCATTTTAGCCATAATGGTCGTCGTATTGAAGTTGAAACGTCGGATAGTTCCATTGGTGGTCATTTCTTGCACTTGTTGCATGGTGTTGCACCGTGCGATGAATGGGTACAGGCAATGCATACATCGTTAATTTTGTATGCTGAGCATGAATTTAATGCCTCTACTTTTGCTGGACGTGTTATTGCCGGCACAGGTGCTGATATGCATTCAGCGATTACCGGTGCGATAGGTGCGTTACGCGGTCCTAAGCATGGCGGCGCTAATGAAGTCGCATTTGAAATTCAAAAACGTTACGATAATCCAGATGAAGCCGAAGCGGATATCACTAAACGTGTTGAGAATAAAGAAGTGGTGATCGGCTTTGGTCATCCTGTTTACACCATTTCTGATCCGCGCAATAAAGTGATTAAAGAAGTGGCTCGTCAGTTATCGCAACAAGCTGGTTCCACCAAAATGTTTGATATCGCTGAACGCTTGGAAACAGTGATGTGGGATGCTAAAAAAATGTTCCCGAATTTGGATTGGTTCTCGGCCGTGTCGTACCACATGATGGGTGTGCCGACAGCGATGTTTACACCGTTGTTCGTGATTGCCCGTACCTCTGGTTGGGCAGCACATATTATTGAACAACGTATCGATAACAAGATTATTCGTCCAAGCGCTAATTATGTTGGTCCGGAAGATTTGGCATTTGTGCCTATCAGCACCCGCGACTAACGGTCTGGACTCAGGGGGGGCATCACATGTTTCCCCTTGATTGTCATCATTCACTTTTTTCTGATTGAGCTATGAACACTGCAAACCGCAAACCTCTGCCCGGCACCAAGCTGGATTATTTCGATACGCGTGCTGCGGTCGATGCTATTTCTCCTGGTGCCTACGATAAACTGCCCTACACCTCACGTGTGTTGGCAGAAAATCTGGTGCGTCGCTGTGATCCAGCAACGTTGACCGATTCCTTAAAACAGTTCATCGAACGTAAGCGCGACTTGGATTTTCCGTGGTTTCCGGCGCGTGTTGTGTGCCATGATATCTTGGGGCAAACCGCACTAGTTGATCTTGCTGGTTTGCGTGATGCGATTGCTGCCCAAGGCGGTGACCCAGCGTTGGTGAACCCAGTTGTGCCGACCCAATTAGTGGTGGATCATTCGCTTGCGGTAGAATGCGGCGGTTTTGATCCAGATGCCTTTACTAAAAATCGTGCTATCGAAGACCGTCGTAACGAAGACCGTTTTGATTTCATTAACTGGACCAAAAAAGCGTTTAAAAACGTCGATGTTATTCCTCCAGGTAATGGTATTTTGCATCAAATTAATCTGGAACGCATGTCGCCGGTGATTCAGGTGCTGGATGGTGTTGCTTACCCAGATACCTTGGTAGGTACGGATAGCCATACTCCGATGGTGGATGCATTAGGTGTAATTGCGATTGGTGTCGGCGGTCTGGAAGCGGAAAGCGTCATGTTAGGCCGTGCTTCTTGGATGCGTTTGCCGGATATCATTGGTGTTGAGTTGACGGGTAAACCGCAACCGGGCATTACTGCTACGGATACGGTGCTGGCATTGACTGAGTTTTTACGTAAGCAAAAAGTCGTATCGTCGTATCTTGAATTTTATGGTGCAGGTACAGCCAGTCTGACCTTGGGTGACCGCGCTACTATCGCGAATATGGCACCTGAATTTGGCGCTACTGCTGCCATGTTTTACATTGATGAACAAACTATTCGCTACTTGAAATTGACTGGGCGCGATGATGAATTGGTCAAGTTGGTGGAACTGTACGCTAAAGAAACAGGTCTGTGGGCGGATAGTTTGAAAAATGCAGAATATGAGCGTGTATTGACATTTGATTTGTCTTCAGTCGTGCGTACTATTGCTGGTCCATCTAATCCGCATAATCGGGTACCAACCTCTGAATTGGCTGCGCGTGGTATCAGTGGTGTTGTTGAAAATGAACCTGGTTTGATGCCGGATGGTGCTGTTATTATTGCCGCCATTACGAGCTGTACCAATACCAATAATCCACGCAATATGATCGCGGCTGGATTGATTGCGCGTAACGCCAATGCACGTGGTCTGACTCGTAAACCGTGGGTAAAATCTTCCTTGGCGCCTGGTTCCAAAACTGTGACTTTGTATTTGGAAGAAGCGAAGTTGATGTCGGAACTGGAACAACTCGGGTTTGGTGTCGTCGCCTATGCCTGTACTTCCTGTAATGGCATGAGTGGTGCGTTGGATCCAGTGATTCAGCAAGAAGTGGTAGAACGTGATTTGTACGCTACAGCGGTACTTTCTGGTAACCGTAACTTTGATGGTCGGATTCATCCGTATGCTAAACAAGCATTTTTGGCTTCGCCGCCGTTAGTAGTGGCCTATGCGATTGCCGGTACGATTCGTTTTGACATTGAAAAAGATGTGCTCGGCATCGATGCGAATGGCCAGCCAGTGACCTTGAAAGATATCTGGCCAAGCGACGAAGAGATCGACGCTATCATTGCAACCAGTGTTAAACCTGAACAATTCCGTAAAGTGTATATTCCGATGTTTGCCAAACAGGCGGATGACGGTCAAACGGTCAGCCCGTTGTATGACTGGCGTCCACAAACGACCTACATTCGTCGTCCACCGTATTGGGAAGGTGCGTTGGCTGGCGTGCGTTCGATGACTGGCATGCGCCCACTTGCCGTATTGGGTGACAATATTACGACCGATCACTTGTCGCCGTCCAATGCGATTATGTTGGATAGTGCTGCTGGTGCTTATTTGGCGAAAATGGGTTTGCCAGAGGAAGATTTCAACTCATATGCAACCCACCGTGGCGATCATTTGACTGCGCAACGTGCTACCTTCGCTAATCCGACACTCAAGAATGAAATGGTGTTGGAAAATGGTAAGGTAAAAGCGGGTTCATTGACGCGGGTTGAGCCAGAAGGCAAGGTCATGCGGATGTGGGAAGCGATTGAAATCTACATGGAACGTAAACAGCCATTGATTATCATTGCGGGTGCTGATTATGGTCAGGGATCATCACGTGACTGGGCTGCTAAAGGTGTGCGTTTGGCTGGTGTGGAAGCGATTGCTGCAGAAGGTTTTGAGCGTATTCATCGTACCAATTTGGTTGGTATGGGCGTGTTGCCACTGGAATTCATGCCAGGTGTGAATCGTCTGACCTTGGGTCTTGATGGTACTGAAACCTATGATGTTGTCGGTGAACGCAAACCACGTACTACGCTGACACTGGTAGTTCGCAGAAAAAATGGTGAATGTCTAGAAGTGCCAATGATTTGTCGGTTGGATACGGCAGAAGAAGTCTCGATCTATGAAGCCGGTGGTGTGTTACAACGGTTTGCACAAGACTTTTTGGAATCGACCAAGGCTGCTTGATGACAGCCCTTTACCGATATATCGCCACGGTGATGTATCGGTGAAGGGTGTTGCTTAGTCTGTGTTAGTCGACATTTTTAGGATCATCAGGAGTTCAATTCCATGTCAAGCGTACCTCAAATTAAAGTTCCTGCCACCTATATCCGTGGTGGCACTAGTAAAGGCGTATTTTTTCGTCTGCAGGATTTACCCCTTTCTGCTCAAGTTCCCGGCGCCGCACGCGATGCGTTGTTGTTGCGCGTGATTGGTAGTCCTGATCCTTACGGTAAGCAAATCGATGGTATGGGTGGTGCTACTTCTAGTACTAGTAAGACTGTGATTCTGGCTAAGAGTAGTCAGCCAGATCATGATGTTGACTATTTATTTGGTCAGGTCTCCATTGACAAAGCGTTTGTTGACTGGAGCGGTAATTGCGGCAATTTGTCTGCTGCTGTCGGTTCTTTTGCGATTAGCAGCGGTTTAGTCGATGTGCGTCAGCTGTTAGGCGAAGGCGTACAAAATGGTATGGCGACGGTTCGTATTTGGCAAGCGAATATCGCTAAAACGATTATTGCCCATGTTCCGATTAGCCATGGTGAAGTACAGGAAACCGGTGATTTTGAACTGGATGGCGTGACATTCCCTGCCGCTGAAGTGCAATTGGAATTCATGAATCCTGCCGCGGAAGAAGAAGGTGGTGGCGGTGCGATGTTCCCAACTGGGAATCTGGTGGATGAGTTGGATGTGCCCGGTATCGGCACACTCAAAGTCACGATGATCAATGCGGGTATTCCAACTATTTTTGTCAATGCGGAAGCGATTGGTTACAAGGGTACTGAGTTGCAGGATGCCATTAATGGTGATCCTGTTGCATTGGCTAAGTTTGAAACGATTCGTGCTTACGGTGCGGTGCGTATGGGTTTGATTAAGCACATCGACGAAGCAGCGAAGCGCCAGCATACGCCCAAAGTTGCTTTCGTTGCTAAACCTGCTAGTTATGTTTCGTCTAGCGGTAAACAAGTGAATGCAGCAGAGATTGATTTGCTGGTACGTGCGCTCTCCATGGGTAAATTGCATCACGCCATGATGGGCACGGCGGCAGTTGCGATTGGTACTGCAGCGGCCATCCCTGGCACATTGGTCAATCTTGCGGCTGGCGGCGGTGCGCGCACTGCTGTTCATTTTGGTCATCCATCAGGAACATTACGGGTTGGTGCAGAAGCGAAACAGGATCCGGAAAATGGGTGCTGGGGTGTCACAAAAGCCATTATGAGTCGTAGCGCTCGCGTCTTGATGGAAGGTTGGGTACGTGTGCCTGGCGATGCGTTTTAGTCTAGCATTGGCACTTCGTTGCCGTTAAGCTTCGGTATAGGTACAGGCGCGTTTATGAGTTTGTTTGTAAGTTTATTCGTGCGCCTGTACCTCATTGCATTAGTCCTAGTCGTTTCAAATCGTCGACAGCGCCTTTCTTGGCACTGTAGTAGTCCGCGTGCAGCATGGAGACACGCCCCACTCGCGCATCGTAATCGGCAGGCGAGCGGAATAGTGAGGTCGTTTTGGGTACATAAATGAAGCGGTTACCGTAACCGTAGCGTAACCACAAATTCCAGTCTTCTAATTGATCCAAATTGCTATCAAAACCGCCGCGCTGCAGATAGAGTTCACGCTTAAATAATATTGCCTGTATGGCGATAAAGTTGTGATCGAGCAATGTTGCGTAATCCCAGACTTGGCGGAATCGGTTGGAGGTATCGAACGCAGTCTCGACATAATGCTGTCCAGATGGGGCTACGCTGGTATGAATTTCGGTGGAGAGCGCGTAGGCGGCAGAGAGCCCAGTATCGCGCGACAGCGCCGCAACCAGTGTTTCGATATGATCCGCAAAAAGCAGGTCGTCATCGTCGAGAAACATCAGGTATTTCCCTGTAGCCGCTGCTAGCGCGGTATTGCCAGCTGCCGATCGACCCAGTTTTGGATTGGCGATAAAGCGCACGTGGCACCCGATAGGCGATCTGGCGGCTAGTGTGTTGACCAGTTCCTGTTGGCTGTTTCCACCATCCTCGACGACAATCAACTCAATCGCAGGATAGGTTTGGTTAAATATGCTTTGCATTACTTGTTGCAGAAACATACCGCGACCCTTGTACGTTCTGGTCATTACCGTGACTAACGGTGCGTCAACCGTTGGCACTGGCTGCACCTCCCAAAAAGCGCCTTCCCGTGTCATTTCATAATCGTAGCCATGCAACGGGAAATAAGCCGATTCCTGGCCTTTGCCAAGGAGAAAATGGGCGCAGTGGGGCAGTAGTTCATATCCATTTTTTAGTAATTGCCACTTTGCACCGGCGAACGGTGAGGGGCGTAGAAAGCGTGCTGCATAAAGCAACCATCCAGCGAGGCGGTCGGATTTTTTTCCGTAGCGCAGCCGAATATATAGGTTGCCGATTGCGCTGCCAGTGTATTGAAGAGGTTTGACCTGCGCGATACTCTCGTAGGTATAGTGATGGACAACTGCACTGGGCACATATTTAAGCGCATAGCCGTGAGAGCGAAAACGGTAGGAAAGTTCCACGTCTTCCGTGTACATGAATATCTCGGGCTCATAACCACCGACTTTTTCGTAGGCGCTGCGCCGCATCAGGATACAGGCATGGGATGACCAGTTGGTTTCTAATGTGATTGGGTCGTAATATTTGGGGTGCTCGTACGGAACTTGGCGTAATTCCCAGCTCGCTACCGTGCCTTCCGTGTCAGCTAATGCGACGCGTACCGTATTGCACAGAGAATCTGGCGCGAATTCCAGATCGAGATTAGTTACAAGGCAATAGCGACTTTGGCTGTCTTTGATGGCACGGTCATGGCCAGCACCGAATCCCAGATTCGCCTGTTGTATGACGCGGGCGCTGGCGAAGCTTGCACCCGATTTGGCGAGTAATTTTTCAAGTTGTGTGACCGTATTATCTCGTGAGCCGTGATCGACAAATCTCAAATGAATTTGTGCCAGCGGATAGCGCTGTGCGAGTAGCGAAGTGAAGAACTGCTCAACCCAGCGGGCGCTGTTATAGGTAACGATTGAAATATCAATCTGTGGCCATTCCGCGGGTTCGGTCACGCCGATCGCAGTCAACACGGCCCGCTCATCAAAGCGCCGTGCCGATAGGGCTTGCAATGCATCTCGGTTATCAGCGGCATTCCACAGGAGAGCCAGTTTTTCTACTGCGCGTAGCTTCCAATGCAGATAGGTGTGGCGCATCAGCCGCAAGATGCTGAGCCGCATGTATATCCCACGTAATAGGTAAGACAGCTTGTATTTTGCTTTTCTTAAGAAATTTTTCATTGTCTAAATGCGACTCCAATTAACATTAATGCAGCAGATTGGTTAAAAAACACAACTGGGCAATCTGTGCATATCGCGAGCAGCCACTCGATCGGTCCAGCTCCGCATTAGCTCTGTTTTTTTGAGCCGCTAAAAATGGAGAGAAGCATTTTACAACAATTCAAACCCTAGCCAGTTTTTTGATCACATTGCTGGTTTTTTGAAGCGTAAAATGAATTGATCCGTTTTGCCTCGAATCGTCGCATCAAAAATGGCGATCGTGTGAGGATCGGCAGGGTTTGCTAGTACGCTTGATTCGCCATCCAACACAAAACCAGCTGCAGTGACTTCTTTTACTACCAGAGCGCGATCAATGCGGTGCAATTTGGCCATGGTCGTATCATCTTGTCCGGTTGCTCCAGCATGATCTAGGACGATATACAACCCACCAGGTTTAAGCGCATCAAAGGTGGCTTTGTTCAGTTGTGCCACGCCATCCGCGCCGCCGATGATATGCACGTCATGGTAATTTTGTGAGGTCCAAATCACATCCGCTTTTACCGGTACAGATAACGACGTGGCACTGGCGATAACATCATGTACATTGGCATAACCCGGCTCGCGTGATACGGAAGGAGGTAATGGGCGACCTTGGAGTTTTTCAATCAAAAACTGCGGTACAACGGCATAAATGGCTCCCTGTGTGCCTACAGCAGCGCTGAAAATGCGGGTGAAGTAGCCCTTGCCTGGCATATAGTCAACGACAATTTGCCCCGGTTTGATTTGCGCAAACGCCACCATATCAGCCGGTTTTCGCGCCACATCGCGGGCCTTGTCTTCTTGTGATCTTGCTGGTCCAGCGTTATTGGTTTGGTCTTGAGTCACATCCGTTGCAGCCAGTGCTAGCTGTGTTGACATCAGCACAGGAATGATAAAACAGAATGCGGTTAGTAGTGTGCGCTTTGAGTTCATGGCGAGTGCTTTCATGGTGGATTTCTCCTATTGTTTGAATGGCTATTTATTATACGCACTATGCCAAGTGCCTTTAATCGCATTTGGCATTAGCATATTCAACGAATGTACCTTGCTTCACGCAGTTTGTTGCTATTGCATAGAAAAAGTAGGAATTGAATACGCCTTATTATTTGGTCTATCTTCAATTTGACCCATCTTAAAGAAGCATTTAATGCGGCTTCTAGTTACTTCAAATTATTACATAATGACCCAGCATGTTGTGCACCTAACGCGTTGGTTAGTAGCGTAATTGCACCTTATTTTTTAGTATACATAAATAATACCATGATGAAATTAATTGGTTTTGCTATGGCTTTGATGAAAAATAACGTGCAAAAAGTATTGAAAATACCATAAATATTACTTATTTTACTCTATGGTTATGCGGCCTCTGTGTCTGTGTCTGTGTTTGCGTCAACCGCTAGTTGTACGCGATCCAGTGGCTATCACGCGAAAAATGTCAACGGCGGCTTTCTGCCGTGCAATAATGATACGTAGTATCGTCACATATTCTCAGCTCATTATGTCTAAGGTAATCTGGTGGCAGGTGTTATGCGGTTGCGTTTTTATATGGAAGTAAAATTCATGATCCATAACAAAATAAATGATTATTTTGGCAATAAATTGTCGCTTATCCGTTCGTCTCGGAACGCGTTTTTACTGAGTCACAAAGCGATCGGTGTGGCAATTGTCCTATGGATGGTATTGGCGTGGATAGGTGCTGGTTTCTACAGTAGTAGCAAGTCGGATAAGGTGATTCGTGAGAGCAGCGTTCAAGTGTACAAGCAATTGGATGGCGTTACTGAAAATATTGACGATGCAGTCATGATTTTGCGAAATGTACCACGCCTACTTGCACATGAAGACGCGATACAACGGCATTTGAGGCTGTTTGATGTGAATACCGTACCGTCAACATCGCCTTATGAGAAGCGCAAGCGTTTATGGAGTGATGTCGCCACGACCTCGGGGCTGAAAGCATTTCTCGACAGTGCATCGATTGGGCTTAATGTCGATGTGATCTGGATCTTGAATGCCGCTGGAGACTGCATTGCCTCCAGTAACGCCGACAAGTCGATTAGTTTTGTCGGTACAAATTATGCAGAGCGTGAGTATTTTCGAGAGGCGAAAAGTGGTAAGGCAGGCTGGCAATACGCTGTTGGAGCAATCACTAAAGTGCCGGGTTTGTTTTACTCATACCCCGTTTTCAACGAGAAAAATAAATTTATCGGCGCGATCGTCACCAAGCGCGATATTAAAACTTTTTTGCGTTGGATTCGTATCAATAACGCTTTCATCACCGATTCAGATGGCGTTATCGTACTGACAGATGATAAAAATTTTGACTATCGGACAATGCCGGGTTCGACAGTGGCTGCGCTGCCTGATCAAATAAAAATGGCTCGATACCGACGAACCACTTTTGAACCGCTCACGATTCATACTTTGAAGAATACCGTTCACAGTCAGCTTGTCAGTATTCAAGGAAAATCAGTGCCATTTGTGCTGGCATCCAAAGCGGTTGCCGATGGAAGTATTATCATATACGTTGCGCAGCCGCAATTCGAGCTGTTGCAGATTGAATCTGAACGGCCGTGGATTTTCTTGCTAGTGTCTATCGCGGGCAGCATGCTGATCATCGCTTTGTCCACATCGGTGCTTTATTTACGTGCAAATCGCCTGGCCGTTGACGCATCTGAAAGCTCTAGTCGCGCCAAAAGCTATTTTCTCGCCAACATGAGCCACGAAATTCGCACGCCGATGAACGGTATTATTGGTATGACGGAACTGGCGCTGGAAACAGACCTTAACGAAGAACAACGTGAATACTTGACGATGGTCAAGTCCTCGGCGGACTCACTACTTTCTATTATCAACGATATTCTCGATTTTTCTAAAATTGAATCTGGAAAATTGAGTATAGAAAACATTGAATTTTCGTTGGAATATATGTTGCGCGACACCATAAAATCACAGGCTTTACGCGCCCATCAAAAAAATTTGGAGCTGTTATTGCATATCACTCCCGATACGCCGGATCGATTGGTGGGAGATCCAGGAAGGCTGCGTCAGGTAATCATTAATCTGGTCGGTAATGCGATCAAATTCACTTCGTGTGGCGAAATTGAGGTGGGGGTGTGTTGTAAATCAGGTGCCCCCCAAGGGCATGTGTGGCTGAGGTTCAGTGTACGAGACACGGGTATCGGCATCCCGCAAGATAAGTTTCAGCTCATCTTTGATTCTTTTTCGCAGGCAGATATATCGACCACCCGCCAGTTTGGCGGAACTGGTCTGGGGTTGACGATCTCATCGCAAATCATCCAGTTGATGGGCAGTCATATCGATCTGAAAAGTGAAGTCGGTGTCGGTAGTACTTTTGGTTTTACGCTAGACTTACCGATGATTCCGGACAAAACGCAGACACAGCATCAGAACAGTCAATATTTGGCCGATCTGCCGGTATTAGTGGTGGATGACAACGCCACCAGTAGGGAATTAATGCGGGAAATGTTGCTTAACTGGGGAATGCGCCCCACCGTGCTGAAGAATGCTGCTGAAGCCTTGGCCGAACTGGCACATGCCGAGGGAACTGCCCAACGGTATGAGTTGGTCGTTCTAGATTTGAAGATGCCTGACATGGACGGCTTTGAACTGATTGCGCAAATTCGTGCGCGTAGTCGACATAGTATTCCAACGGTGATGATGTTGACCTCGGAAGGACACCGTGGCGATGCAGCGCGTTGCCGCGAATTGAACATCGGCGGGTATGTGACAAAACCGGTAATACCGTCGGATTTGTTCGATGCGATCATGACTGTGTTGGGGGAGTCGTCACAATTGGAACCCCAAGCTGTCACACGACATTATTTGCATGCATCGCAGCGTAAATTAAATCTGTTGTTGGCTGAGGATAATGTCGTGAATCAGCGATTGGCTGTTCGACTGTTGGAAAAGCAGGGGCATAGCGTGACCATAGCAAACAATGGTCGTGAAGCGGTAGCGGGGTGGCAGAACACGCATTTTGATGCGATTCTGATGGATGTGGATATGCCGATAATGAACGGTTACGAAGCGACGGAACTGATACGCGAACAGGAACTAAGCCGCGGCACACATATCCCCATCATTGCGATGACGGCGCACGCCATGCAGGGTGTGCGCGAAACCTGTTTGAATCATGGCATGGATAGTTATCTGAGCAAGCCGATTGACACCGATGCGCTTTGCAAAGAGTTGGATATGTTAGCGCAATGGGGCAGTCAAGCAGATGTGCAGGCCAAGTCTGTGGCGACTACGGTTGTGGTGAGCAAACCGATGGTAGTCGATTTCGCTGCGGTAAGAGAAAACATGGACTATAGTCGCGAGTTATTTGATGAAATTGTGCGCTTATTGTTGGTCAATATGCCGCCGCAGTTGACGCGTATTAAAGACAGTGCGATTAGCGGTGACGTGGATGCGATCCGTCACGGCGCGCATGCAATCAGGGGCATGGTGGGTATCTTTGCAGCCGAACGATCCATGCAAGCTGCCGCTATGCTTGAGCATCATGCAGGTGAACCCAATCTTGCGGAAAAAGTTGCCGAAATGGAAGCCGCATTGATCGAATTGAAGAACACGCTGTGTGAATATCAGTGGTGAAAAATGATAAAGTCCCTGAAATTTTAGCTGAGCTTCTGTTCTACTAGTGCGTCAAATTCATTAATTGGCACCGGTTTGCCAAACAGATAGCCTTGAAAGCGTGTGCAGCCTTTATTGAGCAGTAATTGCTGTTGTTCTGCTGTCTCAACTCCTTCAGCAATCACATCTAGATTCAGACTGCGTGCCATTACAATAATGGTGCGCACAATAGCTTTATCGTTGCTGTCGACCGTAATGTCGCGTACAAATGACTTATCGATTTTGAGCTGATCAAGCGGAAGACGTTTCAGGTATTCCAAAGAAGAATAGCCTGTGCCAAAGTCATCTAGAGAAAACTGAACCCCCGTTTTTTTTAATTCTGTCATAGTAGTAATGATGGCTTCGACATTATCAAGCAACAAGCTTTCGGTTAATTCTAATTTAAGACGAGTAGCGTTGATTTGGTGCTTCTGTAAAGTCGCTTGTACCTGGGCTACAAAATCATCTTGACGGAACTGATAAGCGCTGACATTGACTGCCAGCACCAAGTCACAGGTATGACTGTTTTGTTGCCACTTTTTAAGTTGGGAACAGGCCGTGTCTAGCACCCATAAACCAATCGGTAAAATAAGTCCAGTATCTTCGGTAAGCGGGATAAATTGAGCGGGTGAAACTATACCACGCTCGGGGTGGTGCCAGCGAATCAGCGCTTCTGCACCGATGGGGAGGTGTGCATCATTTACCTGAATCTGGTAATACAAACGAAATTGTTGTTGTTCAAGGGCATTGCGTAATTCAGCTTCAAGGGTTGCACGGATGTTAATGTTTTCCTGCATCACCGGGTCAAAAAAACGTAAGGTGTTGCGACCAGCTTTTTTGGCTTGATACATGGCAATGTCAGATTGCTTGAACAGTTCGTCAATGACAGCATTGTTACTACCAAAAATGGTAGCGCCAATACTGGGTGTGTTGTGATAGGAGTACGTATTTAGCTGGTAGGGCAGATTCAGTTTGGCAAGAATTTTTTGAGCCACATATCTGGTGTGCGCTGCGGCTTCGAGTGCGTGTGTACTCAAATTTTCCATAATAACAACAAATTCATCGCCACCAAGACGTGCGACGGTATCGCCATCCCGCATACAGTCTATCAAGCGTTGCGCCGTTTTTTTTAATAATAAATCGCCAATATCATGGCCTAATGTGTCGTTGAGTACCTTAAAATTGTCCAGATCAATGAAAAGTAGTGCGCCTTGCTGTTCGCTACGCAGACTGGAAGCTACCGCCTGTACGAGACGGTCTGTTAGCAGTCGCCGATTGGGCAGACCAGTGAGTGAATCATAAAATGCTAGGTACTTGATTTCATCTGCAGCGGCCTTTTTTGTGCTGATATCATTGAATGTGTGGACATAATGCGTAACAGTACTATTTTTGTCTTTGACTGCCGTGACGGAGAGATACTGAGGGTAAATTTCACCGTTTTTGCGTTTACTCCAGATCTCGCCCTCCCAATTGCCGGTTAGGCCGATTTGTGTCCAGATGCTTTCATTGTATAGTTCATCATGTCGGTCTGAATTGAGTAGGGTGGCATTTTGATTAATGGCATCTTCGATACTGTAACCAGTGATTTTGATAAAAGCCTTGTTGACTCTTAGAATTGTACCGGTGATATTCGTGATCATCATGCCTTCCTGTGCTTCAAACGCGGAAGCGGCGATGCGCAGATCGGCAGCGGTCGTACGTGATTCATGTAAATAAAGCAAAATTGCCGATGCTGCAATGATGAGCATACTGCCGGCAGATGCCAGCAAAAGAAATAGCCAGTTTTTTTCAGTGCTCAGTTGAATAATTCGATCCAGTGGCCGGGATGAATAGACGGTGATCGCGTCTTCAGGCAATATTTTTTCTGTAAAAACAACTGGTTTCCCCCTAGCGAGTACGGCAGAGGGAAAGCGATTATTATTCCATTGTGTAATCGTCAGTGGTTCAATTACCGATTGCTTATATTGCAGCAATATCCTAGCCTCGGATAGTTTGGCGACCGGTGCACCTGGCATAGAGTGGTATTCGATATCCTTGTCAGATGAAAGCACAATGACGCCATTCGCATCGGTGAGAAAGGTATTTGTCTGGTTGGTCCAGTGAAGAAATTGCGTGATATTGCGTTTGACAACGACTACGCCAAAGAATTGGCCCTTGTCGAATACGGTGCGAGAGTAAAAAAGACCGGGTATTTTGCTGGCGCGTCCTACCGCATATTGATGACCGCTTTCGCCCTGGCGCGCTAGCCGGAAATAGTCGCGATCCGCATAATTGGTGCTGACAAAACTATCTGGTTTATCTGCATTGCTTGATACAATGCAATCTCCATTTATATTCAGAAGATAGATGACATCCGCCCCTAAGTTGCTTGCTACATAGGAGAGATTATTGTTTAGCTGACTCAGTATTTTATCCTGTGTCCAGCGTGTTTTTATTGGTTTGTGGGGTGATTGTGTCGATGCAGTCGCAACACGATGTAAGGCGCGCCGGATGTCGGTGCTATGCGCGAAAACCAGTGCAATGCCTTTGAGTTGTTCTATGTTGTCATCCAAGTTGGATGCGACCTGTGCTGCCTGTTGTGTGGCAAGTTGTATTTCTTGCTGGTAAACTGTCTGGGCTTGGCGCACATAATAATAATCTGCAATTAACCAAGCAATGGCACTCCAGACAGCGAGTAGCACGCAGATCAGTTTGTAGAATCGTTTGAACGACAATAGACTAGGGCGATTGATGTAAGTTGTGGTAATTGTAATGACGGTAATCAGCCCAGTCGCCGTCAGCACAATAGAGGCAAGAAACGTAGGGGAGATTCCGGTCGTACTTAATGTGTTGTCGTCACCACGTACAAAATAGGCTGCCGCCATCGCTGTGTAGTGCATGCCAGAAACAGCCACCCCCATCACCGTTGCGCTGAGAATGACGTTCCATTTACTCCATTCGTTCTGCAGTGACTGTAGTTTGAACTTGACCCAAAGAGCGAGCGTGGCCAGGACAACGGCAATAAGCAGGGAAAGTAGAAAAATTTGAATATTGTAACGAATCAGACCATTTAGGTGCATTGCCGCCATGCCCGAATAGTGCATCGCACCGATTCCTGCTCCAATCAGCAAACCACCACTAGCAAGTCGCAGTGCGGTTATTTTCGGTTGGCTGATGATCTCTAGCGCAACTGCACTGGCGAGAATGCTAGGTAGGGTTGAGATTAATGTGAGAATGGGGTCATAACTAGTCGAGCAAGGCAGATTGAACGCCAGCATGCCGACAAAATGCATAGACCAGACGCCGATACCCAAACATAGGCTCCCGCCGAGCAACCACAAATGCCGTATTTTTGACAGTGTAGTCGTTGTAACGTGCTGAGAGACCAGCAACGCGGCATACGATGCGAAGATGGCCACAATGGCAGACAATCCGACTAGGATGAAGTCATAGTTTCCTGCATAAAGCAGACTACTATCAGGCGGAGAAATTATGAAGTTCACCATTTAATTTCTCGTGATATTGATTCGGGCAGATGATGCTTTAACGTTTCAAATTGTATATTTTATGCATGCTTTTATGATAGAGCATGAAACATGATGGAACAACAAAAAACCACAAAAAACCACAAAAAAACCACAAAAAAGCCTATTTCCTTAGGGAAAATGCCATTTTTGAGGGAATTTTAGCTGACCCTAAAGCAGCATTTATGGAGGCGGTTGAGGATTATTTAGATAAGTGCAAAAAATTGGGCAGAAAACATCAAAAAACATATTCGGGTAAGTTTGTAGTTCGTGTTGAAATGGTGGGTAGTAAACATGCGTTACACAGCAGTTACATGGTTTTTGAAATTACTCGCCGCCGCAAAAAATTGCTAGGGTGGTCGATGTAACTCATTGATTTTATTGGTGCGACCGACAGGAATCGAACCTGTATTGCGAGCTTCGGAGGCTCGTATCCTATCCGTTGGAAGACGGTCGCGTAGGGGAGGGGCATTTTGTTGATTTTACTGCAATTTTTCTACTGCTGTCGTGCTATTTTTAGCGATTTTATGGTAACTCTGATATACATTTGATATATATCAGTAATATTTTACCGGTAACTCGCTATGATCGCGGTTGAATTTACAGCGTGATCAACCCTGACCAGTCGGGCATTATAATCCAGATTATGCTGTTTTGAGTAATTCGCGTGAGAATTGCACCTAATTTTGCTGATGACGGTAATCTCGTTGTTATTTTTAGTAGCATCCAGTGTCAAACGCGTTGCTTTAGCACTATTTGATTTTATAGTCATACTATAATGCATGCTAGCCGCAACCTGATACCGGCAATAACCAGTAAACCTTCATTTATCAGTTACCTATAGCCTTGAGGAAATCATGAGCGACGCACATAACGAGCACGGCGAACATCAGTCTGCCATCAAAACACCAAAACAACTTATTGCTGCCATTGCAGCCGGATTTATTGTGCCGATTGTGTGTATCGTGTTATTGGTGCAGTTCGTCACGGCACATAAAAAAGTGGGCGCGGGTTCAAATGCGCAAACACCTGAAGCAATTGCTGCCCGGATTCATCCTGTGTCCGATGATGGTTTTACCTTTAAAGATGCTAGTGGCCCGAAAGCATTGATGACTGGAGAAGCCGTTTATTCCAGTACTTGTACAGCCTGCCATTCTACTGGTGCTGCCGGTTCACCTAAGTTCGGCGATGCAGGCGCATGGGGTCCACGTATTGCTCAGGGCTATGATACTGTGCTGGATCATGCATTGCACGGGTTTAAAGGCATGCCGGCTAAGGGTGGCAATCCTGACCTGAATGATGTCGAAGTGGCGCGTGCTGTCGTGTATATGGCGAATAAAGGTGGCGCTGCGTTTAAAGAGCCTGCTGCACCTGCCGAAGCACCAGCAGCGACGGATGCTGCCGCAGCTCCAGCTGCTGCTAAGTAATTACTATTAATAGCAAACGAATACCAATAGCAACATCATCAAAAAGGGCTGGAAGATCGGTTGATCTTCCAGCCCTTTTTGATGTAACTCCTCACTAACTCATGGTAAGAACAACGCCCCCCGCCTGTGACTGCGGGGGAGACACGGATAATAATTCATTGCGCCCAGGTTAGTGAGAAGTTACTTATTGATGCAGTAACTGATGCAGTAACTGATGTAGTAACTAATGTAGTAACTAAGTGATAGCTAAGCCGTTTTGGCTTTCGTGGTCTTGGCTTTAGTCACTTTACTTGCTACTTTTTTAGTTGCTGTTTTAGCTGCAGTTGCTTTGGTTGCTGTTGTCGTTGTTGTACTCGCCGTAGTTGAATCTGCATCTACTGCTGTGGTCGTCGCTGCTTTTTTAGCCGGTGCTTTTGCGCCAGGTGCTTTGGCTTTGCGTTCTTCAAATTCAAAGCTGACTTTGCCATCTTTGGCCTTGACCAAAAACGCTTTGAAGGGACGGCGTGTGCGTTGTGAGATAAAACCAGGCAGCAGGTCAGTCTTGCCATCGTTGAGGAGCTTGACCATTTGTTCCGGCAAAATTTCTTGCTGCAAAATGATACGGCCACTGCGGAAATCACAGGTTTTTGGTCGTGCCATGGTTTTTTCACATACGTACGCCAAGCCCATTTCATAGACCGCTGAAGCACATTTTGGACATGGTCCTAAGACAGTCTGGCCCGTGAAATCAATCGGTTCGGCATTTTCGTCATCATCTTGATTTTGACCAAAATCAAATTCCAGCTTTAGATTTTGTGTATCTTCATCCGCGACAATTTTTAATATGGCAGCAAATGGACGCCCCATTTTTGAGCGGAATCCTTGCAATGGCCCTATTTCGCGCTTGGCTAATAATTCTTCTACTTCACTGGTCTCAAATTGGCGGCTGCCCGGTGTTTTGGAGATGTTGAAGCTGCATTTGGTACAGGCAAAGCGACGGTAATTTTCTTTGACAACACCGCCGCAGTGCGGACATGGCGTGCTTAGCGTGGCGTAGTCGCCAGGAATGGTGTCGTTATCGTACTCTTTGGCTCGTTTGACGATGATTTGCGTCATTTGGGCAATCTCGCGCATGAATTCGTCGCGGCTGATTTGCCCTTTTTCCATTTGAGTTAATTTGTGTTCCCATCCACCCGTTAATTCAGGTGAAGTGAGTTCGTCTACACCTAAACCACGTAATAGGGTCATGAGCTGGAATGCCTTGGCAGTCGGTTGGAGCTCGCGTCCTTCGCGCAGTAAGTAACGCTCGGTGAGAAGTCCTTCAATGATGGTTGCGCGTGTGGCTGGCGTTCCCAATCCTTTACCGGTCATGGCTTCACGTAATTCTTCATCGTCGACCAGTTTTCCTGCACCTTCCATTGCCGACAATAATGTGGCCTCTGAATAACGTGCAGGTGGCTTGGTCACTAACTCGTTGGCAATGATGGATTCGGTATGAACTTTTTCACCTTTGGCGACAGCGACTAAGGTACCGTTGCTATCGGTATCTGCGACCATTTCTTTGCCGTAAATCGCTAACCAGCCCGGCTTGGTCATGACCTTGCCTTCAGTTTTAAATTGATGCCCAGTGACTTCGGTAATGCGCGTGGTTATCTGAAATTCTGCTGCTGGGAAAAACACCGACATGAATCGACGTGTGACCAGATCGTATAATTTTTGTTCAGGTTCAGATAGGTTTTTCGGTGCTTGAGCCGTCGGTATGATGGCAAAGTGATCTGATATCTTGCTGTTGTCGAAAATGCGTTTATTCGGCTTGACCCAACCTTGTTTTAAAATAGTCGCAGCAAATTGCTGGTAATTGTTATTCTCTGTAATAACGCCCAAGGTTTCTTTGACTGAATCCAGATAATCTTCCGGTAAATGACGTGAGTCAGTACGCGGATAGGTTAATACTTTGTGTTTTTCATATAAAGCTTGGGCTAGACCCAAGGTGTTTTTGGCTGAAAAACCAAAACGCGAGTTGGCCTCACGCTGTAAACTGGTTAAGTCGAATAGGGCAGGAGCCAGTTGTGTTGCTGGTTTCGATTCTTCTGTGACATTGCCGATTTTGCCGCGACAGGCCGCGACGATGGAATCGGCAGCAGTTTTGCTCCACAGACGCTCAGCCCGTTGCTCTGGATCGTGCTCGTTCTTTTTGAAATGATTATCCAGCCAACGTCCTTCGTAGATGCCTGCTGCACAGATAAATTCAGCACGAACTTCCCAGTAGGCGCGTGGAATGAATTGCTTGATTTTTTCTTCGCGCTCGACCACGATGGATAAAGTCGGGGTTTGTACTCGGCCAACTGTGGTGAGGTAAAACCCGCCTTCTTTTGAGTTAAATGCGGTCATGGCACGTGTGCCATTGATCCCAATGAGCCAATCGGCTTCGGAACGGCAGCGTGCTGCATCTGCTAGCGGCAACATGTCTTGATCGGTACGCAGGCGCTTGAAACCTTCCCGAATGGCATTTTGCGTCATAGATTGCAACCATAAACGCGTTATCGGTTGTTTGGCTTTGGCATGCTGTGCAATCAACCGGAAAATCAACTCACCCTCACGCCCAGCATCGCAGGCGTTGATGAGTGCGCTGACATCTTTACGTTTGATGAGCTTGGTGAGTACTTTTAAGCGTGCTTCTGTTTTAGCAATCGGATTCAGCGCAAAGTGGGGCGGAATCATGGGCAGATTGGCAAAACTCCATTTGCCACGCTTGACATCGTATTCTTCTGGCACGGTTATTTCGAGCAAGTGACCAACGGCGGAAGACAGCACATACTGGTCAGATTCGAAATACTCATCGTGCTTGGTGAATCCACCCATGGCCTTGGCAATGTCACTTGCGACGGAGGGCTTTTCGGCAATGATGAGGGTTTTGGTCATATTTTTAGTTCTCAAATGGGTGCAGCTATGTGGCTATCGGATAGTGCGGATATTTATGGTCTTAGTCCGCGCCGATGGTAGAACGATCAGTTTCAGCCGTCATGGCCTGAATACGTGACAAAGTAAGCTGTAAAACAAATTTTCGCCAATGATAAAGCAATTTTCCACCAAACATGCGCAAAAGGGATAATTATGCAGACAATCTGCATTATAGCGTCAGAATGGCGTTATTCAATATGCAATATAAGTGCTTGATTGTGGTAATGTTAGTGTAAAACAGGCGGGGTTATTTCTTCATCGGACAAATGTAACTCATCAAAAAGGAATAAATTAGGTTCGGCACCTTGGTTCCATACTGTCATCAGCACGATAATTTTAATTTTGTCCAAGGGAATCGGTATGTCGTCAATGGCAAGAGCACGCTCAATAACAATTTCACGTTGCTGAGTTGTTAATAAATTGGCCGATTCCAGAAAAGTAATAAAGCCGATTGCTTCGCATCCCAATATTGCCGATTCTTGTGTTGTATAAACGCGAAAACCACTGGAGTCCGGCAGTTGCTGGATCGTTTCGGCGGCTTGTGTCAGGTCACGTAGCCAGTCTATCGCTTCGGAAATATCCTCTTCGTCAAAACCGACAGCCGACAGTTTCCTTGCCAGTGCTTCCGGGGCAGGGAATGCTTCTGGACGGTAATACGTTTCGTAAAGATAAACTAAGATATCAAACATTCCACTACTGTAGCGTTTAGGGCGTTGGGATTCAAGTTTATTCTTGAGTTGGTCGTCAATCAGCGTGGGAGACTAGGCGTTGATATAGGCCGCCGGCGACGATCGCAACGTGTCCGCTTAATTCGAGGAGGAGTAACTGACTTAACATGTTACTAATTTCTATGTTGCAGCGTTGCGATAAGACATCAATATGGATCGGGTCAAATCCCATTGCATCAAGCACCATCGTGTCTTCAGGCGACAGTGTGGTGCTGACTGTTGTTGGTGTAGTTGAACCAGCTGCGACTATTGTTGCTGTTGTTGCCATTTCAAGCAAAATATCTTGTACATTCTCAACCAACTGGGCACCTTGTCGTAGCAGTTCATGGCAACCTTTGGCCAGTGGGGAGTGAATTGAACCTGGAATGGCAAAGACATCGCGTCCTTGTTCTGCTGCCATGCGTGCGGTAATTAATGAGCCTGATTGTGCGGCAGCTTCAATGACCAGAACGCCGCGTGATAACCCGGAAATCAAGCGATTACGTCGTGGAAAATTAGCGGCAATTGCCGGGGTTCCGAGGGGGTATTCGCTAACAATACATCCTTGTTCTGCAATCTGGTGCGCCAGTGCGTGGTTCCGTGATGGATAAACGATATCCGCTCCGGTGCCGATGACGGCAATCGTTGATCCGATGCCTTGCAGTCCCCCTTGATGCGCCGCCGTATCGATGCCAAGTGCCATGCCAGAGATAATGGTATATCCCGCTTGACTCAGAGAAAGAGCAAATTGCTTGGCATTAGTAACGCCCTGCGCGGTGGCATTGCGGCTTCCAACTACGGCGATTGCGTTGTTGTGCAGGAGTTTTATATTGCCCTTGATATAAAGAAGTATCGGGGGGTCTGGGATTTCCAGAAGAAGTGGTGGATAGTTGGTAGAGGCTAGCGTGAGTAGTGTATTGCCTGGCTGATCGCACCAGAGCGCAGTTTTGTCGATTAATTCATGTAGAGCATGATCTGGTTCGGTGCAAATGGCTCGCGCAATCCGATCCGGCACAATTGCATGAAGTTCTGCATAGCTTGCCTGAAAAATAGACTGTGGCAATCCAAATACAGCAAGCAGTTTACAAGCTGTAATGCAACCCACACCCGGGGTCGCATTAAGCCGAATCCAATCACTGTACTCGTTCATTCAGTGATGGATTTATTCAGGTGTTTTGGCGACATCGCCAACTTGTACAGAGTCGCTGACTTGCATAATCAAGCCATAAGACACGTTATTGAATACGCGATAAACAAACAAGGTGCCATATTCCTCATCAGGTAATTTAATGGCGCTGCGCGTTACTTTGTCTTGAATGACGACACTGCGATGGTATAACTGTAGTACCGTGCCAATATCAAGCCCGCTACTGCTGCCACGGTTAATGGAAATGATTTGGTGTTGTCCTGCTTGAGCAATCCCGCCGTAGATGGATACGACACGTGCATCTACATTAGTTGATGGGGGGTGCGGTATGTAGTTGATGACTTCGGCATCAGGGACCGGACGTAGGCGATCGCCCTCTGACATTTCCAGTTTGGAGCTGGAGATGATAAAGCTGTGTGCTTCATTCGCTAATTTGGATTCATGGACTAATTTGACCGTGCCAAGGTAGGCGAATTCGTAACCGAGCACTTTTTTCGTTTCAGGATCTTTTAGCGCAACACCCGGGCTATACACTTGGAATGTCTTGATCCCTTTTAAGTCACCTAAAACGTAGGCTTTTTCATTTTTTCCGACATTGACATGCCCTTCTGGTGTCGCGACAATGCGTGGAGAGTCTTTTATTTCATTTTCATCAAGGACGATGGGTTGTATTAAAAACGGTTCAATTTCATTCTGTGGAATGGATGGAATGGCATCAATAGCCAGCGCATCGTCACGGAATTGAGGGTGTAGTTTTAATGATGAACTACCCGAAGTGTTGCTGATTTTTTCGCCGTTGGTAATGTTTGTGCCTAAGCGCAATCGACCTGCTGCCCGATCCAGATAGATCATTTGACCTGGATAAATCCAGTGGGGATTTTTAATTTCTGCTTTGTTAAGTCCCCACACTTGCGGCCAGCACCATGGATGTTCCAGAAATAGGGTGGAAATGCCCCATAGCGTGTCGCCACGGACAACCAAATGTTGATCTGGTGCGTTAGCTAAAAAAGAACAGTTGGTTTGTGTCGGATGGCTTTCGTCTGCGGCATAAGCGGATGTACTTAAGGCGAGAAGCAGTGCGATTGTGCTAAACTTTTTCATGAATTTTCCATTACGAATTGCCTTTGGCGGAAACGTGTGCAAACAGCGGGTACAAACAGCAGATACAAACTAAGTACTAAACGCATACTAAGTGGTAAACTAAGCGACAAATTATATGATCAACGCCATACAGTTGACCGTTGAAACTGGGAGTCTCGTGATGTCCCGACGTTCCCACAGGCGACCCGTTAACCATGCGGAGTGGCGTAAGTCTGCACGATTTGATGAGTTGAATCAAATTTTGCCCATAAAACCCTGAACTAGCAAGAGAAACCCTAATTGCGTTGCGCAAAAGTCCTATGACTATTTTAAATATACTAATCTATCCTGATAAACGGCTACATAAGCTGGCAAAACCGGTAACGCAATTTGATGACCGTTTGAAAAAACTGGTCAATGATATGGCAGAAACTATGTATGACGCGCCAGGTGTTGGTCTTGCTGCTACGCAAGTTGATGAACATATACAACTTATTGTAATCGATACATCAGAAGCACATAATGATTTGCAGGTTTTTATTAATCCGGAAATTATTTGGGCGAGTGAAGAGAAAAAAATTTACGACGAAGGTTGTCTCTCGGTACCTGGTATTTACGATGATGTAGAGCGCCCTGCCAAAGTGAAAGTGCGTGCGCTGAATTTACAGGGGCAACCCTTTGAAATGATGGCGGATGAGTTGATGGCGGTGTGCATTCAGCATGAAATGGATCATTTGCTTGGTAAAGTGTTTGTGGAATACTTATCTCCTTTGAAGCGTAACCGGATCAAAACCCGTATGTTAAAAGAAGAGCGTGAAGCTACACGTTCTAACACATCAGGCTCGACTCGCCCGGGACGACGTGGTCGCGTATGAAAATTATTTTTGCGGGTACCCCAGAATTTGCTGCCACTGCATTAGCGGCGATTTATGCAGCAGGGCATGAAGTCGTACTGGTGCTGACACAGCCGGATCGTCCGGCAGGGCGTGGTATGCAGCTCCAGGCATCGGCGGTGAAACAGTTCGCTGTTCAGCATGGCATTCCTGTAGCACAACCGCATTCGTTTCGATTGGACGGTAAGTATCCGGATGAGGCGCGGATAGCTACTGATTTGTTGAAATCGACAGCACATGATGTGATGGTTGTTGCTGCTTATGGCTTAATTTTACCTCTTTCAACGCTGGACATTGCGCCGCGCGGCTGTATCAATATTCACGCCTCATTGTTACCGCGTTGGCGTGGTGCTGCGCCTATCCATCGTGCCATTGAAGCGGGTGATGCAGAAACGGGCGTCACTATTATGCAAATGGAGTTGGGGTTGGATACTGGGCCGATGATGTCGATGCAGCGCTTGCCGATTTTACCGGAAGATACCACCACGAGTCTGCATGATAAATTGGCGCAGTTGGGTGGAGACATGATTGTGGCTACCCTCGATCAGTTGGAACGTGACCCTGCTTGCGGCAAAGGGGTAGCGACACCGCAACCGGAAGAAGGAGTGACTTATGCGGCCAAGATCAGTAAAGAAGAAGCGATGCTCGACTTTGCTCAACCGGCTGTTGTGCTAGAGCGTAAAATTCGGGCGTTTAATCCATTTCCAGGCGCTTGCGCTATGGTGAATGGCAGTCTGCTCAAATTGTGGCGTGCCAGCGTTGTGACTGCACCTGTTGGAATGCCTTTCGGTCAATTTTTCGTGCAGGATGCTTCTTTGCTGGTGGGATGTGGTGAGGGTGCATTGCGACTGGACGAGTTACAGAAACCCGGTGGAAAACGCTTGGCGACAGCGGAGTTTTTGAAAGGGTTTGTGATTGATTCCGCGGGGTAGTGGCGAATTAATATAACGTGGAACTGAGGTGTCTGCGTTGGTCATACTGCGTTTTCCGATGTATTTGTCGTATTCTTGTTCGGTGTTGTCATCGGCCTCTCGTGTAAACGTTACAATTGGGCACCCAAAAACACGAGATTGCTTTTTCATGCGCCGTTCTTCCCATTCTTCCTCTATGCCCGATGCTACTAATCCGGGTAAAACTCGACTTGATTTTGATGTGATAAAAACCTTATTTCCCTATTTGTGGGCATATAAGTGGCGTGTCATGGCGGCGTTGTTGTGTCTGGTCTCCGCTAAGTTGGCGACCGTTAGCGTACCTTTGGTGTTGAAGTCGATTATTGATCATTTGACTGTTAGCAAATCCGGCGCGCAGATTGCATTGCCTGTTGGGTTGTTGCTGGGCTATGGTTTATTGCGCTTGTCGACGACATTTTTTACGGAATTACGTGAATTTGTCTTTGCGAAGGTAACGCAGCGCGCCGTTCGTACTATTGCGTTGCAAGTTTTTCGGCACTTGCATAGCTTGTCGTTGCGCTTTCATTTGAATCGCCAGACGGGAGGGATGACACGGGATATCGAACGTGGCACTCGTGCTGTTTCATCGTTGGTATCTTATGCCTTATTTAGTATTCTGCCGACGTTAATTGAAATTACGCTGGTGTTACTGTATCTGGTTACGCATTACGATATCTGGTTTTCGGTGATTACCTTTTGCGCTCTGGTGTTATACATTGGTTTTACTGTGTCAGTGACTGAATGGCGTACGCATTTTCGTCGTACCATGAATGAGCTCGATTCCAGTGCGAATACCAAGGCGATTGATTCGTTGATTAATTACGAAACAGTGAAATACTTTGGCAATGAAGATGTCGAAGCGGCGCGCTATGACCAAGGTTTGCAACGATTTGAACGTGCTGCAGTTAAATCACAAACCAGTTTATCTCTACTGAATGTTGGACAGTCAGGCATTATTGCCATCGCGGTGAGTTTGATTTTATGGCGGGCGACAGTTGGAGTGATTGCCGGAAAAATGAGTTTGGGTGATTTGGTTTTAGTGAATTCATTTATGATTCAGTTGTATGTGCCATTGAATTTTTTGGGTGTGTTGTATCGTGAGATTAAGCAAAGTTTGGCCGACATGGAAAAATTATTTGCACTGTTGGGCCAGCACCGTGAAATCGCCGATAGTGAAGATGCACAGCCGCTTCAATTAGCGTCCTTAAGTACAATTTCCATGCCATCATTGCATTCTGCAGGGCCGGAAATTTGTTTTTCTACCGTTAATTTTAGTTATGAAGAAAATCGCCAGATTTTGCATCAGGTTTCCTTTGTTATGCCATCGGGCGCGACAACTGCGGTGGTTGGCACTAGTGGTTCTGGTAAATCGACGTTGGCACGTTTGCTATTCCGGTTTTATGATATTCAACGTGGCAGTATTACTATTGCTGGGCAAGACATTCGCACGATAACGCAGGCATCCTTGCGGGCTGCGATTGGGATTGTGCCGCAGGATACCGTGTTGTTTAATGACACGATAGAATACAACATTGGCTATGGCCGGCCTGATGCAGGCGTGGATGAAATTATCGCGGCGGCCAAAGCAGCGTATATTCACGATTTTATTATGAGTTTGCCGTCAGGTTACGCCACTATCGTAGGGGAGCGCGGGCTGAAACTCTCTGGTGGTGAGCGGCAGCGTGTGGCAATTGCCCGTACGATATTAAAAAATCCAGCGATTCTGATTTTTGATGAAGCAACTTCGGCGCTGGATTCCAAATCTGAGCAAGCAATTCAGGCGCAGTTAAAAGAAATTGCGAAAGGCCGAACCAGTTTGGTGATCGCGCATCGATTATCGACGATTGTGGATGCAGCGCAGATTTTAGTCATGGAGCATGGGCGTATTGTTGAAAGCGGAACCCATGCCCAGTTGCTAGAACACGATGGTGTATATGCGCAAATGTGGGCACGTCAACAAGCTGCGCCGGAGCAAGATTCTTGGGATGACCCGGAGTTGATGGGTGTGATGAGCTGACTCGATACCTACTAAATTTAATGCAGTGTCATGCTGCATTAATCCCTTCCATTTTTTCTTTTATTTGGATTATTATTTGCTGTAGTGCCATGTCATTACAGTGTATTTACACACAATTACTTCTTTCACACATTCCCCACTTTTTGTCACATCTGCTGCGCTTAATTTCTGCATAGCACTCCTGATCGTCGCATTTTCTCATCTCCTCCCTGTACGTTCTTTACCTTTTCTTTCCTCCCATTACGTCACGATTTTTTACGCCTCTTACATTTTCGGTCCATCAACGCGACGTTGGGCGCCATTCTCTTTGCTTCCTGCATGATTGCCAAGTTGAAACGCTGACATCGGGCTCGTCGCTGACTACACTGAGCGTTCAAGTTAATTACTTATTTAATGATTAACGGAAATGGCTTGCATTTAGGTACCTTATGTACGCTTAAGCACGCTTAGACATGATTCAGAATGAGGTAGCCGCATGAACAACGACAACGATGACATCACCACCACGCCATTATCTAGGGCGATGGCGAACACCATAACGTGGACCGATGGTCACACTGATATCAGCACGGAGATGACGAATACCATGACGACGGTGTTGGCGTCGGCGTCGGCATCGAATATAGTAGGCCGTCATGGGGGTGATCACCACATTGCACCGCGACGTATGGTCGCTCGTGTGGTAAGTCGTGCTTTTAGTAGTCTCAGTCTCAGTCTACTCGTGCTTCCGCTTCTGCCACAGCTAGCACAGGCACAAAGTACCCCGACACCACCGGCTCTCATCGTTCCCTCGTCTTCCTCGGTCACCACACCCACGGTAGATGTAGCCCCCAACGGCGTACCATTAATCCAGATTACCCGTCCCAATGCCGGTGGCCTGAGCCACAACCGCTACACCCAGTTTGACGTTGCACCGCAAGGGGTCATTCTCAACAATGCCACCACCATCAGCCCCAGCCAACTGGGTGGCATGGTGGTGGGCAATCCGCATTTTCATAACCACAGTGCCAATGTCATTCTCAACGAAGTCACCGGTAGCAATCGTTCTCACCTCAACGGTTACCTCGAAGTAGCAGGGCAACGCGCCGATGTGATCATCGCCAATCCCAATGGCATCAGCCTGAATGGTACCGGTTTCATCAACGCCAACCGCGGGATCTTTACCACCGGCGTGCCACAGTTTACCGCTGATGGACATCTGAGCGGCTTTCGCATCACGCAAGGCCATGTTGCGGTAGAGGGTGCTGGTGTGAATGATAGCAGCACGGCGCAGATCGATATATTGGCACGTAGCGCCCGCATCAATGCGGCACTCTGGGCCAACAAAGCCACTGTCATCACCGGCAGCAACCAAATCAGCCTGAGCGATCACGATGCCCATGCTCTTCAGCGTATTACGCCGGATGGCAAAGACGGTGCGGATGCTCACCGTCCCACGGTCAGTCTTGACGTCAGTGAACTGGGGGGGATGTATGCTGGCCAGATCCGATTGATTGGCACGGAAACCGGGGTAGGTGTCAACCTCGCTGGGACGATCGCGGCGGGTATGGCCAGTAGCGCAGGGGAATTCACACTGGATCAGGCTGGGCGTATCACCTTAACCAAGACGGCGAAGGTCCAGTCCACGCACGATGGCCGCATGTACAGCGGCACGGGGATAGACAATGCCGGCAGCATCACGGCCGGTCGGCAATTATCGGTGTCCACCCCAGACACGCTCACGAATCGCGGCATCATCAATGGCAGTAGCACGCAGATCACCGCGGATGCCCGTATAAGCAACACCGGCGGCATTTACGGTGACCACCTGACGATGGGTACCCCGGAGCTGACCAATACGGGTACTGCAAACACAAACACGGGAACGGCGACCTCTCCATCCGGCATTATTGCCGCGCGGGATAGCATGATCATTGGTGCCGCGACGATCAGCAATACCGAGGGTGGCCAACTGCTCAGTCAAGGCAGTTTCACCACAGCTCGTTCACTGGATGCGGATGGCCAGTTGCAGCGTAACACCGACGGCACGCTTCTGGCTGGGGATGTGATTCACAACAGTTCTGCGCGGATCAGCGCGGAAGGCGATATGACACTGGGGGCGCGGCACATTCGCAACCAGAACGCCCACCTCACGACAGAACAACGTCCCCTGAGCACGGAACGGATAGACGAATACCAACTCGATGGATTTGCCGAACGGTATGCGGCCAAGGATGTTCAATTCACGACGTGCGCCCCTGATAATGCCCGTTGTTTGCGTACGCCGGATGGCAACGAGAAGCAATTTTACACACGCTATTTGTATGACCGGACGGTATCGGAAACCGTCATTACCGATTCCCAACCTGGCGAGATACTGGTCGGGGGTAATTTCCATGGGATAGGCGTAGGGACGGCGGATGCGCCATCGGGTACCGATCTGAGCAATGAAGATAGTCGCATCGTGATTGGTGGCAAGTACGATGGACTAGCCAAGGCGGTGATCAATAGCGCGACCCAAGGTCAACGCATTACTAGTGACGTAGGGACAGCCCAGCATTTTTATACGGAATGGCATGGTGGTTTTTCGCGGAAACGCAAACCACGCTCCAGTCCAGCGGTGGCCTACACACCCGCACCCGTGAGCAAGACCATCTCGCTCGCACTTCCCCCGAGCGCTGTGGGCACTCCAGTGCCGCTGCCTTTACCGGACAGTCGCCTGTATCACCTCGCTAGCCGTCCTGAGCTGGGGTATGTGCTGGAAACCGATCCACGTTTGACTAACCAGCACCACTTTCTATCGAGCGACTATTTATTAACCCGGCTAGCACTGGACCCGCAGCGCACGCAAAAACGTTTAGGGGATGGGTATTATGAACAGCAACGGGTGCTGGAGCAGATTCTTCAATTGACGGGGCAGCGCTATTTGGCGAAGCACAGCAAGGGCAACAACGCCCACGCCAATCCTCAGGCCTACGCCCAGATCACGACCCGCAGTGCGGAACAACTCCAGACTTTGATGGATGCTGGTGTAGAGGCCGCTGGGTATTTAGGGTTAAAGGTGGGCGCAGCACTTACGCCAGAGCAACAGCAGCAGTTGAATGCGGACATTGTGTGGTTGGTGGAGCAGGAGATGCCGCTGGGCATGGCGGCTCATCAGGGCAATGCCAGCAATACCAGCAATACCACTACCACCACCAAAGGCACATCGACTAAGACGCTGCGGGTCTTGGCACCGGTGGTGTATTTGTGTCCCCAGACCACAGCGCAGGTAGCGGCATCCAATCTGACTACCTACGGAGGTTTGCTTTCTGCGCAGGAAATTGATCTCACCGTGACCGGCACGGTCAACAACAGCGGAACCTTGCATGGCACTCAGGGTGTGCAGGTTAACGCGACCACGATCACGAATAGCGGCACCATCAGCAGCACAAAAGGGCGGCAACCCTCGGAGCAACACCATGAGCAACCTCATGCCACCGCGCCAACGTTGCCGATTCCAACTCGCTCTGCTCGCCCCATTCACTTGACTCGTGGAGGAGTGGCGGATGCCTCTCCTTCCTCCTCTGTCCCTACACCACTTCCCCTAGGGTCGGTGGTATTGCAGGCAAAGCAAGACATCCATAACACCGGTGGTCGCCTCCGTGCTGATCACGTCGAGCTGACAGCGGGGCGCGATTTGATCGTTGCCAGCACGATGACACGTGGTGCCGCTGGTAGCACTCCCAATAGCGCTACCAGCGGCACCAGCAGCCAGCACATCTTGTTGGATCAGATTGCCCAAATCGATGCCGGTACCTTAAGAACCCACAGTGGCAAGGATACGCGGATCACCGCGGCGGCGATTCACACCGATGGGAATGCCGCGATCACGGCACAGCGCGATATCGTGCTGGACACCACGACCTCGGAGCACGACCAACACATTGCCTTTGATGCGCGTAATCATCTTGCCGCGAGCCGTTCTACCCAAAATGGCAGTCGCCTCACCTCCGGTGGTGCGATCACGCTAGGCGCGGGGCGGGACGTCAGCGCCCGTGCGGCTACGGTGCATGCCGATGGCGAATTAACGGTCAACGCCACACGTGACATTGGTATCACCACAGGGGAACAACGCACGAGCTATGTACAAGAACAAGAGCGCGAACGCCGTCATTTCCTTTCTTCGGAGCGTAGCCACAGCCGTGAACAGCGGGAAAGTAGCGACGCCATCGGCAGCCAGTTTCATGGCAACAGCACCACCATGGCCGCAGGGCGCGATGTCACGGTCCATGGCAGTGCTATCACCGCGAGCAAGGACCTTACCGTCACCGCCGTAGGGAATGCAACAGTGACCGCCGCCACCAATACGACTGCCAGCAGCAGTGCGCATGAACAGCAAAAAAGTGGTTTGCTGCACACCGGTGGGTTGAGCTTGCGGATAGGGAAAGAGCGTAGCAGTACACAGCAGAGCACGCAAACGACAAGCCAAGGTCAGAGCGGGAGCACTCTCGCGGCCGAACACGGTCGCGTCAGCATCATTGCGGGGAAAGGCGCGACGGTCAATGGGAGCACGGTGTATTCCGGTCAAGGCAATAGCCTGATTCAGGGAAGCAAGGTCCTCATTGATATGGGCGCGGACACCAGCGCCGTACAGATGCATCAGGTACAGCAATTCGATGGCACGACCTTGAGTCTAGGTGGTTCGGCGCTGGGTGCAGTACAAACGTTGCGGGATGTTGCTGGAGTGGTGCAGCGCACCGCGAACAAGAACACCAATCCGAATACCACTAACGCCACTAATACCAGCAGCACCCGCCAGACCGCACTGTCTGCAGCCAACACCGCAGGTGCGCTCAAGGATGTCGCCAGCACGGTCAAGAACATCATCAGTGAGGGGGCGACTGCTGGTGTGTCCTTGATGACGGGGCAGCAGCAATCCGAACAAACACAGACCTACCGTAGCAGCGCCACACGTGGTAGTGGGATTTATTCATCCGGCAATACGTATTTGCATGCCACCGGCGACGGCACCGATAACACGGCAGATGGCAACGGGAGCATTACCGTCAAGGGGAGCGACATTACCTCCGGTGAGCGCACCATCTTGCGTGCCAAAAACGACATCCAGTTACTCGCATCACAGGATCACGAAGAACGCCACAGCACCCGCAGTGCACACAACTACGGTATTGGCCTTGCGGCTGGCATCAGCACCAAAGGGATCGCACTAGGAGGACGTGCCGAAGCGGGTGGTGCACAGGGCACACAAGACGGTCGTGGCACGACGCAACGCCTCACCCATATCCGTTCTGGGAAAGGGATGGACATCCTGAGTGGTGGTGACACCACCTTGGAGGGCGCGGTAGTGCAGGCGCCGCAGCTCACTGGGGAGATCAACGGCAATCTCACGCTACGCAGCGTCCAAGACAACGCACGCTTTGATAGCAAGGACACGCAAGCCAGTGCGGCCATCACCGCGGGTCATGGGGTAAGTGTGGATGGTGGTATCAATCACAGCACCGTCACCAACGATTATGCCAGTGTCATGGAGCAAACGGGATTGTATACGGGCGATGGCGGATTCCAACTTAAGGTCAAGGGCGCGACCACCCTCGATGGTGCAGTGATCGCCAGCACACAAGCGGCAATCGACAACAAGCGCAATACGCTAGAGACGGCGACACTGCGCAGCAACACGATGAACAACCACCGCACCAGTGAGGGGATGAGTGCTGGGTTGTCAGGTGCGACTCCCTCGCACGTTGCCATGGGAGACAACGCAGCCAGCACTACGCAGAGTGGTATCAGTGCAGGCAGCATCACCATCACTGATGCGGTAGCGCAATTGCGCGACACGGGCAGCAAGGCCGAACAGACGGTGGCGACCCTGAATCGGGATGTTCTCACGGGCAAGGACAATAGCGGCAAGATAGAAAATACGTTTGATGCGCAGGCAATGCAAGCCGCGATGCAGGCAACACGCGAGTTCAGTGAGCGGGCAGCCAGTGCGATTGGTGATTATGCATCTGCCAAGCTCAACGAAGCCCAACAATTGGAACAACAGGCCAATCTTGCCACCACGCCGTCACAACGCGCTGCATTACTGGAGCAAGCCCGTGATATTCGGGATAACTGGAGCGAAGACGGCAAAGCCAGAGTGTTCGCACATACGGTGATTGGTAGCGTGAGCGGTGGCCTGCAGGGTGGGATGGGGGCAGGCGCTGCGGCCATGGCGACGCCGATGTTGGCCTCTAAAATTGCAGAACTGCCTATCCCCGATGCCCTCAAGGATACCTTAACACAAGCCGCCGGTACCGCCATTGGTGCCATCACTGGTGGTGAAACTGGTGCCAGTGCGGCCAGCAATGAAGTTGCGCATAATTATTTAAAGCATCAAGAAATACTGGCGCTCATGACGGCCAAAGGGGCGTGTTCGCAAGGCGATGCGACGGCGTGTCGTGAGGTAAAGAAACTTACTCTATTGGATGAATATCGCAATGCGCAGTTGGCGGTCTGTGGTGATAAGAGCGATGCCAATTGCACCCAGCTACGCGATGACGTGCGGCATGCGTATGCGGATGTACTACGACAAGTTTCGCTTAAGCCTGATAGCCCACTCTTGAGCAGCAGTACGTATCGCAAAGAACATCTCAACACAGGCAATGAAGCGTACAAGACCATCAGTAAACTGGATCAGCTCGATGGGGCAATCGATGGTATTGCGACAGAGACCTTGGAGGGTATTGCTGATTTAGTCAAGGGTGGGATCATCGTGGTGAACGCCACGACGGGCGATCCACAGGCCCAAACCCAACTGACGAATGCAAAAGACCATGTAGTGCAGTTGGCCAGCAGTCCTAAGCTATGGTCAGACATCATCCTCACTGCCACCGATGACTACCGCAACAAATTGGCCGATGCGATCGAACAAGGGGATGGCAACGCACTCGGACGCTTAGCCAGCGAGGTAGTGTCGAGCATTGTTGGGCCTGGGAAGGTAAAGAAAGTTGGTCCTGTTGCCAATGCTGCTGAAGACATACTTTCACTATTAGATGAAAAGGCTACAGTACATATTTTGGATGGAGATAATTTTAAATCTGGTGGGCATCGTTATGGAACGGGATCACTAGGAAAATCGGAATTTCCAAGAAGTTGGAGTGACAAAAAAATATCGAATACGATATCAGATATTGCTACAGATCCCTTTGTTATTTGGTCAAAGCCTGATGTTCGTGGATATGTGACAACGACGACGACGAGAGACGAAATTTACATTAGAGTAGTCTACGATACGAAAAAAAATCGTATCGTAACGGGTTATCCGATTAATTTACTGAAAAATCCAAAATGAAAAACCATACTGAGGTCATTGAGAATAACTTGTTAGTTATCTTAAGCGAGCTTAGCATTCAGCCCGAGATCGCTACCCACTTTCCTCCGGACATTCAAAGTTATGATGAGCAGCTTGCACAAATTGACGAATATCTAGTTGATGCAGGTGAATACGGTCTAGGTTATGAACTTATTGTTAATTTACTTGCTGTATTCCCCTTTAAATTATCAGGCTCAGCGGCAGTAAAATTGCTAGAGGTTGGACTATTGTTGGGATTTAAAACTGAAGCGCCTGAGGATGTATTATTTGACAGGCGAGTATAGCCAGCGTCAACAATTGGATTGCCACCGCTATGGGATGCGCTAATGATTAAATAACTCAATGAAAACTGGCGGATGTATTTGTTGAGCCTGATGATGTGGTTTTTGAAAAAATTCTGCTTTTAGTGAAATTGAGCTCAGGTGTTATCGAAATCAAGCGTGACGCAATTCCAGATTTTGGTTCAACGAAATTAACTTTGTATATAGAAAATGGTAGGATTTTACCGTTTTTAGATGAAATTAATGAGTGTAGTGATATAAGCGTTAGGACATTCTGTAATGAAAAAATATTAACTGACTCCACTATTATCTTTACGATAACGCCACTTCAACCACCTGCGGTGTCAGCACGCGTACGAGGTCACTGGGGGCGATTCCGATTAGATAGCCGCGGCGCCCACCGTTGATATATATTTGGGGTAAGTCCAGAATGGTTTTTTCAATGAAGATCGGCATTTTCTTTTTGGTACCAAACGGACTTGTGCCGCCAACCAAAAAACCCGAGTGACGGTTAGCTACTTCTGGTTTGCAAGGATCAACCCGTTTACAACCGATCTGACGAGCGAGTTGCTTGGTCGATACGGTGCAATTTCCATGCATAAGCACAACCAATGGCTTGGCTGACTCATCTTCCATGATCAGGGTTTTGATTACGCAATACTCGTCAACGTTTAGTTCGCGTGCCGACACTTCTGTGCCGCCCCGTTCTTCATACGTGTAAGGGTGTTCCGTGAAATGAATTTTTTGTGCACGTAAAAAATGGGTGGCCGGCGTTTCCGAAACGTGTTTTGGGTGACTCATCAGGGCATTCCGTGGTGGCTGTTTTTCGTGGCAGTTAATTGCGGTTATACGGTTATAGTTGCGTCAATGGCGCAACTTGCGCAGCGCTATCCTTGTCCGCATGATCTCGTTGTCGGTAGTCGATATACGTTCAATTGTCGTCGCAAGTGTAGCTACCTGCCGTCAACACACTGAGTGTCGACGGCGTAGTTTTTTTAGTGCTATTTTTAGTGCTATTCTTAGTGCTATTATTACGCAAGAGTTACGCTAGACTTAAATCTCTACTAACCAATTGTGGGTGTCAGCAATTTCACCATACTGGATGCCTTGCAGGTTGTTGAATAGTTTTGTTAATGTTTCGCCTGCGACGTCTGGTTTTCCAAAGGTGTATTTGTGGTCGCCATATTGAATAGCGTAGACTGGGGTGAGTACCGCAGCTGTTCCACATGCGCCGACTTCACTAAATTGATCCAATGATGCTAGAGCAATAGGTTCGCGTATGACCGTCAGTCCCATGTCTTGCGCTAATGTTTGTAAACTTTCGTTCGTAATGCTTTGCAAAATTGACGAAGAAGATGGTGTTTTGTATTCGCCTGCAGGTGTAATAGCGATGAAGTTCGATGTGCCGAATTCATCAACATATTTATGTTCTTTGGGATCAGCAAATAGGACGATAGGATACCCTTTTTTCTTGGCTTCCAGACCCGGTTTCAGACTTGCTGCATAATTGCCCGCCATTTTTGCACGACCAGTACCATTTGGTGCCGCGCGATCGTACTCTTCCATGACCAGTGCTTCAACCGGATGGAATCCATTTTTGTAATATGGGCCAACTGGGGTAACGAAGACGATGAATGAAAATGTATTGGATGGTTTAATTCCGACCGTTGCTTCGGTGCCGATCAATAATGGACGCAGATATAAGCTCGCGCCAGTGCCATAGGGAGGTACGAATTCACGGTTGATTTCAATGGCTTTACGGCAGGCTTCAATAAATACGTCGTCGGATGGCGCTTCCATGCACAGGCGGTCGGCAGACAAGCGCATACGTTCTGCATTGCGGGCTGGTCGGAATAAGACGATCTTGCCGGATTTGGTGGTAAATGCTTTTAACCCTTCGAAGCAGGCTTGTCCATAATGCAAGCAGTTTGCTGCAATGTGCATGGATAACATTGGATCAGTTTTAATTTCGACTGAACCCCATTGACCGTTGGCATAGTCGACTTGTGCAAAACCATTGGTAGGAAGATACTGAAATCCGAGGTTTTTCCAGTCTAACGGGGGTGTGTGCGACATACTTTGCTCCTGAAGAATTGAGTGTGGCGTTATTGATGTGTCTTATTTACTTAACTTGCGTGCTTAATTACTTGCTTAATTTGGTGGCATAACGTGTTGGACCCAAAGAAAAAAAGCAGAGTGGTGCTTATTTTATTCTGTCGCACTAGTTGATACTAGTTCGTTGTGGGTCGTACTGGGGGCGTGTCCATAATCATAGCATTGATGCGTGATGCGTTCGAGCGGTGATTAATTAAAAACGCTCATAACCTAATAAATAACGCCATTGTCCGACGGGTAGGTTCGATAAGGGGATGCGCCCTATGCGAATGCGTTTTTGTGTCACTACGCTGAGTCCGACTTGCTCGCACATGTTGGTGAGTTGTGATGGCTGCACGCCCTTGACGGCAAAGCGTAGTCGAGTTTCGTTTTGCCAGCTTACTTTGCAGGGTGGTAGAGCGCGACCATTGAATGCTAGACCATGGTTGAGTAATGTTAAGCCGCCGGGAGTGAGTTTGCCCGCGACTTCAATGATGTGTTCCTGTTCTACCTTGGCTGCATCATCGATTAGTTTGCGGCTAATGTGCCAATCTTGCGTGAAGATAAGCAATCCGCTGGCTGTCGTTTCTAGCGCGTCAGTGCAGGTTAAATCCTGAATGTGGCGCTTTAGGAAGCGGTGCCCCGAGCGGTCGTTTGCCATCAAGGTTTGTGGGTTTATTGTGCCTATTAGCGCGTTGACGTCGACGCCGGCTGGTTTGTGTACTAATAATGTGATCGGTACAATGGCGGTTAGGCTGGCTTGAGGCAGTAGTGCAATGGATTGGTGAGGCTGTACCCGATAGCCCGGTTCTTCGGTTACCTGATTATCAACAGTAACCCAGCCACTGACAATATACTGTTCTGCCTCTTGACGTGAGCAGGGTAGTTGTTCGGCGAGACGTTTGGCCAAGCGTATAGTGTTGGGAGGTATTGATGTTGTCATCGGGGAGCTGGTAGTCAAACCAAAAGAGAGTAGCCCAGTATTTTAACTCTTATACTGGCTTGGTGCTACTTATCCGGCGCATCTTAGTACCGCAGATGTGGTGATGGTTGGTGATAATGTGAAGCAGAAGGTGATGGTCTTACGCAAAACCCCTCGGCAGCGTTATCGCGACGCGCAGGATGCACTGGATGTCGCTGAACGAATTTATTTTGCGTAAGTATTCTGACTATAGCGTATTTTTAAGGCGTATTTAATCTCTATTTGCTATTAACTTAAATTTGGCATAGGCGACATCATGTTAGGTCAAACTTGCCTTCATCAAATGCGACGCAATATGTTTCCCAATCTGTTTGAACTTGTTTTGCACAGTCTTGAGCAGCAGTGAGTAGTTTGCTTTTCCATTTTTTTTTCTTGCTATATGTAATTAATTCATCTGCGATCGCTGAACCATCGCGTCCGGCGCTACGTAGTTGGCCACTGGCAACAATAGTAGCTAATGCATCCATAGTTTTTTCTATTTCAGCAAAGCTGTGTTCAGTGCGGTTAAGTGAGATTCGGTCTTCCATTGGTTGCAAAGCACGCAAAATGTAACCGGAGTATTGGTCTCGGTGTTTGAGTAGTACGGGTGTTAAAAATGCCATGGAAACCGCTTGCATGCGATATTGAATTTCAACTACGCGATGTGCCTCGGATGCCCATTTCGGCTGTTTGATGCGGCAATTACTAGCAACTGTAGAGGGCATGGCATTTTTTAAGTCGAGTAGATAATTGCCATCTGGTGAGCCTTTGCCATGAACCAAAATAACGTAGCGGTCTACACCCAAGCTACCAGTTCCGGCAATGCGACGAGCAACATCAATTACTTTATAAAATGCCGGGTTGGGTTGAGTGGCGGCAAAGTTATTGATGAGTTCGGTAACGGTTGTGCGCTGGAAATCCGACGCTTGTAGTGCTTTTTTCCCGTCTATTCGAATATGGCGCTTTTTGCCTTTACGGATGGTTCGGCGATCTAGGAAGCTTGCGCGATCTCGCTGGCTTAATTCGTCCAGCAAGTGGCGAATAATGCCATGAGATGTTTCACGTTCGATCCAGGTGGCTTTGCCATGCGTTAATGTCGCAGCATAGACGTCAATAAAGCGTTGGCATAATATGGTGGCTTCTTCTTGGCTGATGGATAAGCTTTCGGCTCCGATAAGTATGCTGGTGAGCAGGCGCACGATTTCCCATGTGAGTGGTGCCAGCGCCGCCTCATCAAAATCATTCATGTCAAAATATGCCAGACGATTTCCACCTTTGTAGCTGCCAAAGTTTTCCAGATGCATATCTCCGCAAACCCAAGTAAGTGGCGCGGTCTTGAATATGGATGAAATGGGAAGGCGTTGATAAAACAAATGGCAGGTGCCGCGCAGGAATACGAAGGGACTGACACGCATAAGCTGGTATTTCATTGCCAGACGTTCAGGGTCGCGTTGATTATTAAAATCCAGAATGGTTTGGGTTACATCAATCATCATTGCTCCGTTGGGTGTGAGTGGCATGTTTATGGTTGGCCATGGGTGTTTGAGTCATTTTGTGATCTAGGTATGAAAGAAGTTCCGCGGATGGCATGCTGGATTACAATGTGAACTGACGGTTTTATACACTTACTCACTATTTTTATACTTTATATCATGGCACGGTTAGCAAGGCTTACGTTTGCACAGCATCAACATCATATTATTCAGCGCGGAAATGATAAGCAATTGATTTTTCGTGATGCGGATGATTATCGCTTTTTTATTTCCTTGTTGCTACAAGGTGCCAAAAAGTTTGAAGTGGCGATTCATGCCTATGTGCTGATGTCCAATCATTTTCATTTGATGGCGACACCATCTACTGATACTGGGTTGGGAAGCATGATGCAGTGGGTCGGGCGTTATTATGTTCCTTACTATAATCGACGTTATGAGCGCACCGGTACGCTTTGGCAAGGTCGTTTTAAGTCAATCGTACTGGATTCTGAGCAGTATTTTATGTTGTGTAGCCGATATATTGAATTGAATCCGGTACGAGCGGGCATGGTGATGTCGCCGGCAGACTATGTGTGGTCAAGTTATTTGCATCATGTCGGTGCGAAACTTGATCCCTTGGTGACGGATCATCCATTGTATTGGCGTCTGGGAAATACGCCCTTTCAGCGTGAGGTTGCATATAGGGAATTGGTTGACCAGTCCCTGAGCGCTAAAGAAATTGCGCATTTCAGAGATGCCTGCAAAAAAGGTTGGCCGCTCGGATCAACTCAGTTTAAAGAGCGACTTGAAAAACAATCTGAGAGCCGTATCGCGCCACTGCGAAAAGGCCGGCCACGCTTGATTTCTCCTGATACTACGTCGTCGGAGTAAGTCGGGTAGAGCCATAAGTGTGCATAATCGTAGCTTCATTTTGGTGCTTTGCACAGCAAGGGTGCGAAATTTAATCGACTCTGACCCTAATTAATTATAATTCAGAAAAAATAAAATTTAATCGACTCTGACCCTAATTAATTCTATTGAAATTATTGCTGTAGTACTTTATCCTGTGGAAACCCAATTTAAGCTGTGGAGATTAATGATGCAAGCGCAAGGTCTGTACGATCCATCCAATGAACATGATGCCTGTGGCGTCGGTTTTGTCGCCCATATTAAGGGCCAGAAAAGTCATTCTATCGTTGAGCAGGGTTTGCTCATTCTGAAAAATCTGGATCATCGGGGTGCCGTTGGTGCCGATGAGTTGATGGGCGATGGTGCAGGGATTTTGTTGCAAATTCCCGATCAGTTCTTTCGTGAGGAAATGGCGTTGCAAGGCATCGTGTTGCCGCCGCCAGGTGAATTCGGCGTCGGTATGGTCTTTTTGCCTAAAGAACACGCTTCGCGTATGGCGTGTGAGCAGGAAATTGAACGCGCTGTGCGGATAGAAGGCCAAATCGTGTTGGGTTGGCGCGACGTGCCCGTGGATAAAACCATGCCGATGTCCCCGACTGTACGTGAAAAAGAACCGATCATCCGTCAGATTTTTATCGGTCGTGGCCCAGATATCATGGTGACTGATGCGCTCGAACGTAAGCTGTATGTGATTCGTAAATCTGCAGTGCATGCGATTGAAGCCCTTGACCTGTTGCATGGTAAAGAATATTTTGTGCCATCTATGTCGGCGCGTACGATTGTATACAAAGGCTTGCTGCTGGCTACGCAGGTGGGTGTGTACTACGATGATTTGAAAGATCCGCGCTGTATTTCCGCTCTGGCATTGGTGCATCAGCGTTTTTCCACGAATACTTTCCCTGAATGGCCGCTGGCACATCCTTATCGGATGATTGCGCATAATGGCGAAATTAATACCGTTAAAGGTAACTTTAACTGGATGCGCGCACGCGAAGGTGTGATGAGTTCCGCTGTGTTGGGCGCCGATTTGCAAAAATTGTATCCGCTGATTTTTGAAGGTCAGTCGGATACGGCGTGCTTTGATAATGCGCTGGAATTGTTAGTGATGGCCGGTTATCCAATTGCACAAGCGATGATGATGATGATCCCTGAAGCGTGGGAAAATCATGCAACTATGGATGATAATCGTCGTGCTTTCTATGAATACCATGCTGCGATGATGGAGCCATGGGATGGTCCGGCAGCGATGGCATTTACTGATGGTCGTCAAATTGGTGGTACCTTGGATCGCAATGGTTTGCGTCCAGCACGTTACATCGTTACTGACGATGATTTGGTGGTCATGGCGTCTGAATCCGGCGTGTTGCCGATTCCAGAGTCGAAGATCATTAAAAAATGGCGTTTGCAACCAGGTAAAATGTTTTTGATTGATCTGGAAGCTGGTCGTATTATTGATGATCAGGAAATTAAAAATACCTACGCGAATGCTAAGCCATATAAACAATGGATTAATTCGGTGCGTATTAAGCTCAATGAATTGCCTGAATCAGCAACTGTTGCGGCATCCGCTGAAGCATTGTTGGATCGTCAGCAAGCATTTGGTTATACACAGGAAGATATTAAGTTCCTGATGACCCCAATGGCAAAATCCGGTGAGGAAGCCATTGGTTCGATGGGGAATGATTCTCCATTGGCAGTGACGTCAAATAAATTTAAGCCACTGTATAACTACTTCAAACAGTTATTCGCGCAAGTAACCAATCCTCCGATTGATCCTATCCGTGAGGCGATGGTGATGTCGCTGGTTTCCTTCATCGGCCCTAAACCGAATCTGCTGGACACGAATAACATCAATCCACCGATGCGTCTCGAAGTAGCACAGCCAGTGCTGGACTTTGATGATATGTCCAAACTGCGTAATGTTAGTGTGCATACCGGTGGTAAATTTAAATCGTATGATTTGGATATTTGCTATCCGTCAGTGTGGGGTAAAGAGGGTATTGAAGCGCGTCTGGCATCGATTTGTGCTGAAGTGGTTGATGCGGTTAAATCCGGCCATAACATCATTATTTTGACAGATCGTGGCGTTTCCGCGAGTCAGGTTGCTATTCCAGCGTTGCTGGCTACATCGACCGTGCATCAACATTTGGTTACCTGTGGACTGCGTACCAGCGCTGGTCTGGTGGTGGATACCGGTTCTGCTCGTGAGACGCATCATTTTGCACTGTTGGCAGGTTATGGTGCTGAAGCAGTCCATCCGTATCTGGCAATGGAAACATTGCAATCGATGGCCGCTGAACTGAATGTATCACCGGAAGATGCTGTCTATAATTATACTAAAGCGGTAGGCAAAGGCTTGATGAAAGTCATGTCTAAAATGGGTATCTCTACCTACATGTCATACTGTGGCGCACAAATTTTTGAAGCCATCGGATTGAATAAATCGTTGGTAGAAAAATATTTCCGCGGAACTGCATCAAACATCGAGGGTATCGGCGTGTTTGAAGTGGCTGAAGAAGCGTTGAATTTGCACCGTTTGGCATTTAGTGCTGATCCGGTACTTGCCAACGCACTGGATGCCGGTGGTGAGTATGCATTCCGTATTCGTGGTGAAGAACACATGTGGACTCCGGACGCGATTGCTAAGTTGCAACATTCGACCCGCAGTAATAACTTCAATTCGTACAAAGAATACGCACAGATCATTAATGATCAGTCCAAACGTCACATGACCTTGCGTGGTTTGTTTGAGTTCAAGATTGATGCCTCCAAAGCGATTCCATTGGATCAGGTTGAGCCGGCGAAAGAAATTGTGAAGCGTTTTGCTACTGGTGCAATGTCGATGGGTTCGATTAGTACCGAAGCACATGCGACCTTAGCCGTTGCAATGAACCGTATTGGTGGTAAATCAAATACCGGTGAAGGTGGGGAAGATCCAGTTCGCTATCAGCAAGAACTCAAAGGCATCCCGATCAAACAGGGTGAAACATTAGCGTCGATTCTCGGTGACAATGAAGTGCAAGTGCATATTCCGTTGCAAGACGGTGATTCACTGCGTTCCAGAATTAAACAGGTTGCTTCTGGTCGCTTTGGTGTGACGGCAGAATACTTAAACTCGGCTGATCAAATTCAGATCAAAATGGCGCAAGGTGCCAAGCCGGGTGAGGGCGGTCAGTTGCCAGGCCACAAAGTGTCGGATTACATCGCTAAGTTGCGTTTTTCTGTGCCTGGTGTGGGCTTGATTTCACCACCTCCGCATCATGATATTTATTCAATCGAAGATTTGGCGCAATTGATCCATGATCTGAAAAATGCCAATCCACGTGCGTCGGTCTCCGTCAAACTGGTGTCTGAAGTCGGTGTTGGTACGGTTGCTACTGGTGTGTCTAAAGCGAAGGCCGATCATATCGTGATCGCTGGTCATGATGGCGGCACCGGTGCTTCACCGTTATCGTCCGTTAAACATGCCGGTACACCATGGGAATTGGGTCTGTCTGAAACTCAGCAAACCTTGGTACTGAATGGCTTGCGTGGACGTGTTCGTGTGCAAGCCGACGGTCAAATGAAAACCGGTCGTGACGTTGCGATTGCGGCGATGCTGGGTGCAGATGAAATCGGTTTTGCGACCGCGCCACTGGTGGTAGAGGGATGCATCATGATGCGTAAGTGTCATCTGAATACCTGTCCAGTCGGTGTGGCAACGCAAGATCCTGTATTGCGTGCTAAATTCACGGGTAAACCTGAATACGTCGTGAATTATTTCTTCTTCGTCGCAGAAGAAGTACGTCAAATTATGGCGCAACTGGGTCTGCGTAGTTACGATGAAATGATTGGCCGTGTCGATTTGCTAGATAAATCGAAAGCGATTACGCATTGGAAAGCCAAGGGCCTGGACTTTACTAAAGTTTTCCATCAAGTGGTCAAAGATGTGCCATTTAAGCACGTTGAATCACAAGATCATTGTCTGGAAAAAGCGCTGGATAATAAGCTGATTGAACAAGCGCAGCGTGCATTGAATTCCGGTGAAAAAGTATCATTCATCTCGCCAGTGAAAAATCTTAACCGTACGGTAGGTACGATGTTATCCGGTGAAGTGGCGCAGCGCTACGGTCATGTTGGCTTGCCAGACGACACGATTCATATCCAACTGCAAGGTACAGCAGGTCAGTCATTTGCGGCCTTCTTGGCGCATGGGATTACGCTGGATCTGGTTGGTGAAGGTAACGATTACGTCGGTAAAGGCTTATCCGGTGGTCGTATTATTGTGCGTCCAAATACGGAATTCCGTGGTCGTGCTGTCGATAATATTATTTGCGGGAATACCGTGTTATACGGTGCTATCGCAGGTGAGGCATTTATCAATGGAGTGGCCGGAGAACGTTTTGCCGTTCGTAACTCAGGTGCGACTACTGTGATTGAGGGTACAGGCGACCATGGTTGTGAATACATGACCGGTGGTACGGTTGCGGTCTTGGGTGAAACGGGACGTAACTTTGCCGCAGGGATGTCTGGTGGTATTGCGTATGTATACGACGAACTTGGTGACTTTGCACAAAAATGCAATATGGCCATGGTTAAGCTAGAGCCTGTGTTGTCGTCAGCGGAGCAGTTGGCGCATAAGGGAGTCTTGCTTCATAGTCAGTTACGTGGTGGCGTAGGTGAAACGGACGAAGCGATCTTGCGTGATCTGATCGAACGCCATTTTAAATACACTGGTAGTACGCGTGCACGCAACTTGTTAGATGACTGGGCACGTAGTCGTGCTAAATTCATCAAAGTATTCCCGCTGGAATATCAACGGGCTTTAGCAGAAATGCAGGCGGCCAAAGTTGCACCATTGGCCGCGTAGATTGATTCGTTGATCAGCAAGTTAAAAGTAAGTTGAAAATACAGCGTAAATTGAGGAAACAACATGGGTAAAGTAACTGGTTTTATGGAATATGCTCGTTTGCAAGAGACTGCTGATGCACCTTTTGCACGTTTGAAGCATTACAAAGAATTTTTACATCACCTAGATGATGGTGCAGCGAAAATACAAGCGGCCCGATGTATGGATTGTGGCATTCCATTTTGTAATAATGGTTGTCCAGTAAATAACATCATTCCTGATTGGAATGACTTGGTCTACCGTGGAAATTACCAAGAAGCATTGGAAACCCTGCACTCGACCAATAATTTTCCGGAATTCACAGGGCGTATTTGTCCTGCGCCGTGCGAGGCTGCCTGCACGTTAGGGATTAATTCGGATGCGGTCGGGATTAAATCGATTGAGCATTTCATTGTCGATAAAGGCTGGGAAAATGGTTGGATCACTCCACAACCTGCGACTGTTAGTACTGGCAAAAAAGTTGCGGTTGTTGGTTCAGGCCCAGCTGGCTTAGCAGCAGCACAGCAATTATCGCGTGCTGGTCATGCCGTAACGGTATTTGAAAAAAATGACCGTGTCGGTGGCTTGATGCGTTACGGGATTCCTGATTTTAAACTGGAAAAATCCCATATCGATCGTCGGATTGAGCAAATGCAAGCTGAAGGCGTGGTGTTTCGTACTGGTGTATTAATTGGCGATACATTTCCTTCCAATGTGACTAACTGGTCCACAGAAACAATTAGTCCAGCACAGTTAGAAGAACAGTTTGATGCTGTGATTTTGGCTGGTGGCGCAGAACAACCGCGTGACTTGCCAGTCCCAGGGCGTGAGTTGAGTGGCGTGCATTTTGCAATGGATTTCTTGCCACAGCAAAATAAAGTGAATGCCGGCGACAACGTGATCGATCAAATCAAGGCGACCGGTAAACATGTTGTAGTCATCGGTGGTGGCGATACCGGTTCGGATTGCGTTGGTACCTCAAATCGTCATGGCGCTGTAGCGGTGTCCCAGTTTGAAGTGATGCCTTTGCCACCGGAAAAAGAGAACACGCCGATGGTTTGGCCTTACTGGCCATTGAAATTACGTACTTCCTCCTCGCACGAAGAGGGATGTAATCGCGATTGGTCGGTGGCGACCAAACGTCTGGAAGGGCGCGATGGTAAAGTAGAGAAATTGATTGCAGTACGGGTTGAATGGCGTGATGGAAAAATGCAAGAAGTTGCTGATTCTGAATTTGAAGTGAAGGCGGATCTGGTGTTGTTGGCAATGGGATTCGTAGCACCGGTACAACAGGTGTTAACTGCGTTTGGTATCGATCAGGATGCCCGTGGTAATGCCCGCGCAAGCACCGAAGGTGGCGCTGCTTATACAACGTCCGTCGCCAAGGTGTTTGCTGCTGGTGATATGCGTCGGGGGCAGTCATTAGTGGTGTGGGCAATTCGTGAGGGGCGTCAATGCGCCGCTGCAGTCGATACATTCTTGATGGGTTCGACGCTGTTGCCGCGTTAATTACATGCATTGTTGTAATATAAGCCGGTAGTCCTAAAACGTGTGGCGCCCTGCAAGATGAGTTTGGGTGCCACACAGTTGTTTGCATTTTTGCTGTTTTTTGCTGTTTTTTGCTGTTTTTTGTTGTTTTCTATGCTTTTTAGTTGGATATCCACTCGCTAACGTGGTTTTCAAGGTC
>Ga0302155_10000093_pt1 | contig 71231 bp, 58 predicted proteins | sample I_Bog_N3_1_FD_193508 | JGI IMG/M metagenome (GOLD analysis project Ga0302155, IMG submission 193508) | Peat permafrost microbial communities from Stordalen Mire near Abisko, Sweden - I_Bog_N3_1 | ecosystem: Environmental > Terrestrial > Soil > Wetlands > Peat | place: Sweden: Abisko, Stordalen... | reverse complement strand
CGGCTGGGCGGTTGTGGTACCCATGCGTCGCGGCTATGGCGACTCTGAAGGGGAATGTGTGGAAGGCACCGGCGGCAGCGACAATCCTGATTTTTATCTGGCGGGACAATCGACGGCCAATGACATCACTGCTGTAATTGCCTATGTGCGCACACTTGCGTTTGTCGATGCTGCGCGTGTCGTCGTGCTGGGGCAGTCGGCTGGTGCTTGGGGCACACTTGCGGTAGCCGGACGCAATCTGCCCGGCGTAATTGCGGCCATCGCTTTCGCCCCCGGTCGTGGCGGCGATCGCCCCGGCGAGATCTGCAAACCCGAGCGGCTGATTGCCACTGCACAGCGCTTCGGTGCGACGGCAAAAATACCCTTGCTGTGGTTATCGTCTGAGAACGACAAGCTGTTCGACGCGGTGCTGTCGCGAGACCTGTTTCAGGCGTATTCATCTCATGGCGCGCCAGCCGAATTTGTCAGCCTGCCCGCCTACGGCCGTGATGGCCACCAGGTATTCAAAGAGGGTGCCGGACTGCCCGTATGGCAGCCGCGCGTCGAGAGTTTTTTGCGTGCCTGCGGTGCGTGGCCCGACAATTGCACGGCGCAAGATCTAAAACAATCTGGAAAATACGATGAACAATCATGACGCTCCCGATGAGCGCATCCTGCACGATGCACGCTGGACCTTCATTCGCGACAGGGCTATCGCCAAGTCCTTGCTGTACGCTTCGGCAGAACAGGCCATTCTCTCTCCGCGCGGCGCCAGACAAGCCTGGATGCTCGATCTGCGGCGCATCATGCTGGAGCCGGAAGTCATCGCGCTGGTGGCCGAATTGTTCTGGGAAAAGATGCAAGCGCGCTTCCCGTTCCAGATCGCCGGGATGGAAACGGCAGCCATTCCGCTGATCACCGCCATACAGTTATGCGCCCATGCACACGGCAAATCCGTCAACGGTGTGATCGTGCGCAAGGAGCGCAAAACCTATGGACTGGGCCGGGTGATTGAGGGGGAGTTCAACGATGCCCCTGTCATCGTCGTTGATGACATTGTCAATAGCGCCAACAGCCTGGAAAAGCTCAGGGTCATTTTTGTCGATCTTGGCCTGCCGATCAGAGAGGTTTTCTCGATCGTCGACTACCAAAGCTCGCATGGATTGCACTGGCGAGTGCAACATCAGATTCCACTGACGTCCCTGTTTTTACCCGACGACTTAAATCTGGCGCTGCAGAAAATCGAAAGACCGCAACCGGGCTTCGTGTTTGCGGATGGCTGGAAATATAGCGGGAGCGGCGTCGACGTTTTCAGTGTCGTCCCAAAATCATCGCCGGTTAGCGATGGCCGTCACGTTTTTTTTGGCGACGATGGCGGTGTCATGCACGCAGTACGCATCGACGATGGTATGCGCGCATGGTCCTTCGATGCGCTGGGCAGCGGTCGCAAAGGTATACGCTCGACACCGTTGCTGCACCAAGGCCGGCTCTATTTGGGCGCTTACAATGGTTGCCTCTATTGCCTGGAGGCGGACAGCGGCCGTGAGATCTGGCGCTTCAGCGAGGCGGACTGGATCGGCTCCTCGCCCGTTCTGTCGCCACGCCACAATCTGATTTTCATCGGCACCGAATACGCTCTGCCCGGCCGCAAGGGCGGCATCCTTGCCGTGAATGCCAGCACAGGTCAGCGGGTGTGGGAGCATGCTACCAAAAACTACGTCCATTGCACGCCCTGTCTTGATACGGAAGAAGCGTGGCTTGCCTGCGGCGATAACGACGGCAATCTGCTTTGCCTGGATGCCATGAGCGGGAGCCTGCGCTGGCAATACCGGGCCGGCGGCGCCATCAAGGCGGCGCCCGTCTATGATGCCGCGCGACGGCAGATACTGGCTGCCGGCTTTGACGGCGCGGTGCACATCGTTTGCGCCGCAACCGGGGAATTGAATTGGAAGTTCAGCACCAATGGCCTGTTGTATACGACGCCATTGATCAGTGCCGACAAACTCCTCGTCGGCAGCACCGACAAGAATCTCTATGTGGTCGATCTGAACACCCGATCGGTAGAGCGAAAGATCCCGTTAGACGGCAAGATATTCGCCCAAGCTCAGCACTTTGCAGGGGCCTTCTGGCTTGGCACTACCGGCGGCAAGCTCTATGCGATCAATGACACGACATGGTTGATAGAAAGTGTCTTGCAACTGCCCGACCGCATCGTCAACACCATCCTGCCTTTGCCTGAGCGCGCCATGCTCGTGGTCCCGACCTGCGACAACAAACTGTTCGCCTTTTCTTTCCGTAAAATGGCAACGCAGCAGCAACAAAGCGCACCGCAAGCAGAACCGCTCACGCTGACAGCGCCTCCAGAATATGCCCCAAAAAATGGCGACATTCATGCCGCCATGCTTGAAGGCATGTACTTCAGGATAAGCGACAAACATATCCGTGCGGAAATCAACAACTTCCCTTTCCTGCCGAGCCGGCGTTTATTGGGTGCCGCCGTCAGTTTGTTTGCTGCCTCTGCGGCACATCGTGAACTTTCCATTGCGCAGATTGAAGAGATGCTAAGGCCAGCCATTCAGAATGGGCAATTGCGCCTGTTTCTGTATGGCGTACGCCCATTCGGCCTGGTGATCTGGGCGTATCCGTCTGAAGATGCAGCACAAAAACTGCTTTCAGGAGAGGCGCGGCTGAACGCAGCAGAATGGAACCGCGGCACTGACGCCTGGTTGATCGACGTCATTGCCCCGTTCGGCGGCGGTAACGACATGGTGGCGAAAGTGCGGCGCGACATCCTGGCGCGGCAAGCGCTTACCGTCGTGCGCCGCAGCGCCGAAGGCGATGCGGTGATTGAGCAGTTGCCGCCGCTGGTCGCGCCGTGATGCCTGTCGCCAGGAAAGGATGATCCATGAATACAAGAACAATACGCAGAGCAGTCACGCAAGACGTGCCGGTGCTGACACAGATTCTCAACGATGCACGCGCGTACAAGCGTGAGCAAGCTGATTTCGCTTGGGGTCAATGGACGCAGACAGGTGTGCAGCGCTGGCTCAATCGTAGCGAAATGTATCTGATCGAGCAGGAGGGAATCTCGATTGCGACGCTGTCGCTCTCATGGCAGGACGAAAAATACTGGGGCCCGCAAGACCCGGTTGCCGGTTATGTGCATCGGCTTGCGGTGCGCAGCGGTTTCCATGGTTGCGGACTGGGCGACGTCGCGCTCAATTGGTCGGACCATCTGGTGAGCGCCCAGAATCGGCCTTATCTGAGGCTCAATTGCGATCACAGAAATGCCAAGCTATGTGCCTACTATGAGGCGCGCGGTTTCGTACAGGTGGCAATCCGGCCGATCCCGGAACTAAGCGACTACGTTGCGTCCCTGTACGAAAAAATCCTGCGCTAGCAAAATTTATTTTGGTGCGTTGTCTGTGCCATTGGCAGCACTCTGGCCGACAGCGCCGTCGAGCAAACCAAGTTTTTTCAGGAAAGGCTCGACCTCCTTCATCCAGATCCGCGCCGTGCCTGGATCATGGAAAAACTCATGACCATCATTTTGGTAAGCCGGCGCGACGATGAAACGCACATCCGCGCCTTCTTTCTGATAGGCCGCATAAAAACGCTGTGCGAGTCCAGGATAGAAAGAATGATCATTTTGGGAATAGAACCACAGCATCGGTACATGCGTCGTCTTGGCATAGCGGTCGAAGGCGTCCACCAGCTTATCTTCCTGGCACACGTAATTCGGTCCGCGCGCCCCCCGGCCGCCAGCGAAATTGATCACACCGAGCACGCCCGGCAGATTTTCGCTGGCCAGCGCCAACACGCCGTACCCGCCGCCCGATTGCCCGATCAGGACAATGCGGTTGATGTCGATATAGGGTTTGGTGCGGGCATAGTCGATGGCGGCTTCGATATCATGCGCCGTGTTCATGCCTGACTCGTAAAAAGCAGGATTGTCGCAACCGTGATAACTGTCCGTAATCGGCCCATCGGATTTGCCGTAACCTGGGCGCAAGGGGTTGATGACGACAAATCCGAGCTGCGCAAACAAGCGGGCGTGATCCTTGTAGACATCGGTCAACTTGCCGTTATCAGAACTGGAGCGCGGCACGCCATGGTTGATCAGGATGAGCGGAAACGGACCGTTTCCTTCTGGGCGAAATTCGGTGCCGATCATATTTTTTTGCACCTCGCCGTTGGGGCCTTTGCCGACAAACGGGATATTGATGTCTTGCTCGATAATCTCGGCCTGCGCCTGTAAGTTCACCAGCATGACCAACGCTGCAATACATACCATCTTTAATAAATTCATCAAAACCTCATGGATAAGTAGCATCACCAGCGGCAGCCTGGTGATGCAAAATGTCGAAAACAACATGGATCCGGGCAGCATCCCCCAGATTTTTCACTGCATGCATCTGCTTATTATCAAACCACCACAGTTCATTTTCACGCATCACAATGGATTCGTCGCCGGCGTTAAACAAGGTTCCCTGCGGTGCAGTCACCACCAAGTGGTAACAATCCCGGATGGCGCAATATTCACCGATGTCGACATGCGCTGGGATCTCGTGTCCGCCGCGTAAACTCGTGACACGGACATGTCCAAGCTCGCCGCCAACTTCGGCCAAAAAATCAAGCACGAACTGACGTGTCGCGCCAAGCGCATGCCAGGCAGACAAATCGCGTGTTTCATGAATATCGTGATAGCTTTTCCCGGCCACGATCTGATTCGTACGCAATTGAATTCTGTCGGTATTGGCATACGTTTTCGGCCTGTTGGGACGCGCATCCATATCCAGCCACAAATCTGAGGAATGCAATTCCTCTCTCACCGCATCAAGATTCAGCTCTTTTTTTATCCGCCTGAAATTCTTCATAGCAAAGCGTCATCCAACAGCAAATCAAAAATCAGATGGATGCGCGACTCCGACGACTCGTTCGATGCCTCATGGCGTTTTTTATTATTGAATACCCACAGCTCCCCTTCTTGCATCACCACCTCTTCGCCATCACAATGCATCAGGCTGCCCTGACTCTTCATCACCAGATGAAAACGGTGACGTAGCGCATAGTAGGAACCGTGATCGATGTGAGGATAAACCCGGCCATGCGGCTGGAGCTTGGCAAATAATGCACGTCCCAGCTCGCCACGCTGGCTGACGGCCACCCCGGCCAGCCAGCCCATCGTTGCAGGAAATTGCGGTGACAGCAAACAGTCTCTGGTTTCCTGAATATCTGCAACCGCTTGCGTGGGGTCCGTTTTTTTTGCTGCGCGTAGAAAAATGGATTCCGTTTCACGCTGACAGTGTGTCTTTTTCTGACGACTGACATCCGCCAACCAGGCTGCTTCATTTCGTTGCAACTCTGCGGCAATCGCAGTGACATCAATATCTTTTTCTATCAATATAAAATTTTCCATATTCCTCCGATAAATCACTGGCCAAGCAACACACCTAACTGGCATGAGAAAAAACCGGCATTGCTGCTGCGATCTCATGTGGCGATGATTTTTACGATGCAAAAATACTAGTTCAACGATTCTCTCAGCGATAAGACAAGAGACTTAGCGTTAAAGAATTCGAGAGACTAATCGAAAGAAAAAATACCCGCCGGTATTTTTCAATGGATATTGACGGCATACAATTATTTTATCCATCCATGTCGATCAATCCCTGACGGGACTCTGACAGAGCGATGAAATCGAAGATCAAATACAAATAAGCAAATTCCCATTTCATCCATACCGCGACGAACAGGCGCGAACCGCACAGACAAAAAAACGCCGGCAACTTCACATTGCCGGCGTTGGTTCTTACTGCACAAGCGCAATGATCAGACGTCATCCTTGTCACCAACGAGACGGCGCTGCTTGACCGCATCGGCCAAACCTTGCAGCACGCCCAGGCTTTCTTCCCAGCTGATGCAACCATCGGTAATCGATTGTCCGTAGGTCAATTCCTTGCCCGGCACCAGGTCCTGACGGCCGGCCAGCAGATGCGACTCGACCATGACGCCGACGATGCGGCTGTCGCCACCGGCGATCTGGCGGGCGATATCGGCGCACACCGGGATCTGGTTTTCCGGCTTCTTGGAGCTGTTGGCATGCGAGGCGTCGATCATCAGACGCGAGGCCAGACCGCTGCTGGCGATGTCCTTGCAAGCGGCATCGACGCTGGCGGCATCGTAATTGGGCGCTTTGCCGCCGCGCAGGATGATGTGGCAATCCTCGTTGCCGGCAGTCGAGACAATGGCAGAATGGCCGCCCTTGGTGACCGACAGGAAATGGTGCGGCTGCGAAGCGGCCTTGATGGCGTCGACCGCGATCTTGATGTTGCCGTCGGTGCCGTTCTTGAAGCCGACCGGACAGGACAGACCGGAGGCCAGTTCGCGGTGCACTTGCGATTCGGTGGTGCGGGCACCGATGGCGCCCCAGCTAATCAGATCGGCGATGTATTGCGGGCTGATCACATCGAGGAACTCGGTGCCGGCTGGCAGGCCCAGCTCATTGATATTGAGCAACAACTCGCGCGCCGTGCGCAGACCGTCGTTGATGCGGAAGCTGTTGTCCATGTAAGGATCGTTGATCAGGCCCTTCCATCCCACTGTGGTACGCGGCTTTTCGAAGTAGACGCGCATGACGATTTCCAGCTCGCCCTTGAAGCGTTCGCGCTCGCCCACCAGGCGGCGTGCATATTCCATCGCGGCCTTGGTGTCGTGAATGGAGCAAGGACCGATGACGACCATGACGCGGTCATCCTGGCCGTGCAGAATGCGATGCAATGCGGTACGGCATTCTGCGGTGGTGCTTTCGACTTTTTCGCTGCCGCCGAATTCGCGGATCAAATGCGAGGGTGGAGTTAATTCTTTCATTTCTCGGATACGTAGATCGTCGGTGCGCGGCATTTTTTCTCCTGAGTGCATCTGAAATGGGTAAAAAAAAACCGCCATCACTGGCGGTTTTTTAGAAATTCGGTTTGGTCTCGACTTACGAACGCTTACCGCTTTTCACCGCCGTTGGGCTGGAATAGCTAAAGTAAAAGTAAAAAAAGTAAGCGTGGGCGAAAGACATGGTTAGCTTCGATCTGGTTGAATTACAACGAAAAACGATGATGCAACAAATTCTCGGCTTTGGCAACAGCCTTCATTAATTTTTCACAAAAACCGCATTGAATGACGCTTTTTTGCATTTAAAGCCTCATTCAATGCCACTTATACACAATTTACGCAGTACCACCCACGGTGACGCCATCCAGGCGCAGCGTCGGCTGGCCCACGCCGACCGGTACGCTCTGCCCTTCCTTGCCACACACGCCGACGCCGGAATCGAGCTTCATGTCGTTGCCGATCATGCTCACGCGATTCAAGACCTCGGGGCCGTTGCCGATCAGGGTCGCACCTTTGACCGGATAGGAAATCTTGCCGTTTTCGATCATGTAGGCTTCGCTAGCCGAGAACACAAACTTGCCGTTGGTGATGTCGACCTGACCGCCGCCAAAATTGACCGCATACAAACCGTTCTTGACTGAGGCCAGGATTTCTTCCGGATCCTTGTCACCGGCCAGCATGTAGGTGTTGGTCATGCGTGGCATCGGTAAATGGGCAAACGATTCGCGACGGGCATTGCCGGTCACCGGCATTTTCATCAGGCGCGCATTCATGGTGTCTTGAATATAGCCTTTGAGGATGCCGTCTTCGATCAGCGTGGTGCACTGGGTCGGATTGCCTTCGTCATCGATATTGAGCGAACCACGGCGGTCCGCTATGGTGCCGTCATCGACCACGGTGACACCCTTGGCAGCGACCCGCTCGCCGATACGGCCGGAGAAGGTGCTCGAACCCTTGCGATTGAAGTCGCCTTCGAGACCGTGACCGATCGCTTCGTGCAACAGGATGCCGGGCCAGCCAGGTCCCAACACGACGGTCATCGGGCCGGCCGGGGCCGGACGAGCGTCGAGGTTGACCAAGGCGGTGGACACAGCTTCGGAGGCATATTTTTCCAACAACTCTTCGCTGAAATACGCATAGTCGTAGCGACCGCCGCCACCGCTGCTACCCATTTCGCGCCGGCCATTTTGTTCGGCAATGACAGTGATCGACACGCGTACCAGCGGCCGGATGTCGGCTGCCATGACGCCGTCGCTACGGGCCACCAGCACCACATCGTATTCACCGGCCAGGCTGGCCATGACTTGCACCACGCGCGGATCTTTGGCGCGCGCGATGCGCTCGATGCGTTCCAGCAATTTGACCTTTTCAGTCGCATCCAGCGAGGTCAGCGGATCATGCGGCAGATACAAGGAACGACCGCCGCTGGCCACGACGCTGCCGCCGATCTTGACCTTGCCGGCGCCTTGGCGACCAATGGTGCGGGTCGCGGCAGCGGCATCGAGCAGGATCGCTTCGGAAATTTCGTCAGAATAAGAAAACGCCGTTTTGTCGCCCGAGACCGCGCGCACGCCGACACCCTGATCGATGGAAAAACTGCCGGTCTTGACGATGCCTTCTTCCAGGCTCCAGCCTTCACTCTTGGTGAACTGGAAGTACAGGTCGGCATAGTCGACCTTGTGGGTAAACATGGTGCCCAGCGTTTTGAGCAACTTGGCTTCATCCAGGCCGAACGGTGTGAGCAGGATATCGCGTGCAACATTAAGCGCGCTGAGATTGGGTTCGAATGGTTTCATGGAGCAATAGTTTGGTTGCAGCAATACGGGTTTGACTGCCGGAATTAAAGCTTGCGGTGTTTCAGGGCCGGCAAGCTCTCACGTACGTATTGTAGACGATGGGGGTCGATCGTACCGATTACAAGGCCTTCGCCTTCTGGCAAGACACTGACGATCTCGCCCCAGGGATCGATCAGCATGCTGTGTCCCCAGGTGCGGCGGCCATTGACGTGGGTGCCGCCCTGCGCCGACGCCAGCACATAGCATTGGTTTTCAATGGCGCGCGCGCGCAGCAGGATTTCCCAGTGCGCTTGGCCAGTGGTGTAGGTGAATGCGGCCGGCACCACGATCAGGGCGCACTCGCCCATGGCGCGGTATAACTCGGGAAAGCGCAGGTCATAACAAACCGACAAGCCCACGCGCCCGCAGGGCGCTTCGAAACTGCACACGGCATCGCCGTAGACGATGGTGCGCGATTCATCATAATTTTCTTCGCCGCGCGCAAAACTGAACAGATGTATCTTGTCGTAGCGCGCCACGCGCTGGCCTGACGGATCATAAACCAAGGTTGTATTGCAAACCTTGCCCGCCTCATCCGAGGCCAGCGGCAAGGTGCCGCCAATCAACCAGATCTGGTGCTGACGCGCCAGCGTCGCCATGAAATCCTGGATCTTGCCGCCGTCATCCTCTTCGGCATGGGCCAGCTTGACCTTTTCGTGCATGCCCAGCAGTGGCCAATACTCGGGCAGCAAGACCAGTTGTGCGCCCTGCTGCGCCGCCTCTGCCACCAATCTAGCGGCGGCAGCGAAGTTCTGCTCCGGCTCGGGCGTCGAGACCATTTGAATGGCTGCGACAGTCAATGGTGCGCTCATGTCTTGTACTCCGCTAGTAATCGCTGTATCGAGCCGCCGAATCCGCCGTTATTTTGCTGCTGGCGCGGCGGCTGCCGGGGTGCTCTTGTGCTCTTGCTTGACCACCACCGGGTCGCTCCAGGAGCCAGTGACATTATATTCGTAGGTGAGCGACTTCATCAGCGGCTCATGCAAGAACAACTGCGCCAGGAAACTGCCCACGCCAATCACTGGATTGATCGCCAGCGCCACAATCGACGCCGTGCCGACGTTAAAATCCGGGATCACCACCAGATGCAGATTTTGCGTCTCTTTGGCGATATCGGCGGCGCCATTCATGAGCACCGAGGCGGCCACGCCGGTCATTTTCAGATTGTCTGTGGTGGCCGTACCCTGCGCCACGGTGGCAGTGCCGACGATGTTATCGAAGGCAAACCCTTGCGAGAACACGTCACGAAAATCCAGCGCCAGCCGGCGCGGCAAGGTCTGTAGATTAAGCACTCCAAGCAGTTTGGCTGCACCAGGCTCAACCTTGAGAAACTGCCCTTCTTGCACATCGATATGCAGGGTGCCCGACAGGCTGGGGATGTCCAGTGCAAAGGGCAGCCCCTTCCAGCTGATGTCGCCATCCAGCTTACCCTTGCCGCCCTTCAAGACGCCGACGAAACCAAATCGCTCAAGCAGCTTGCCGGCGTCGTGCAGGTCCAACGCATAAGTCATGTCGGAGCTGTTGTTTTTGCCTTGTACCGTCCAGCTGCCACTGGCGTGCAACTCGGCATCTGGATTGGCCAAATTGAGCTTGTTGATATGCCACTCCCTACCGCCATTGGTGCGCACATTATCGGCATTGAGTTCGAGGCGTCCGAGGCGCTTGCCGAACAACTGAAAATCTTCGGCGACGATATCGAGCGCCGGAATCTTGAAGGCGCTATCGTCTTCGCGCATTTCGCCAACATCGGCACTGGCGCTTTTCGGAATGTTGAGCGAGGCCAGACGTGCAGTGACCCGACCCAAGCCGCTGCCACTGCCAGACTCGCGCCAGCTGACATAGCCGCTGACCTGGTTGGAAGCGATATTGACTTGCCACAATTTGTCCTGACGCGATGCGCCCAGCACCACATTGTCGAGTTTCTTGCCCATGACCACCAGTTCATTGGCACGCCCGGCGATCACGTCCGGTTCGGAATAGGCGCTCAGGGCTGGATCGGGAGCCGCTTCACTGCCGTCCTCCTGCTTGTTCATGGCAGCGCGCAAGGCCAGCCATTTATCCACATCCAGCGTCTGCGTCACAACCGCCACCGCCAACCCGCTGTCGGGCTGCGGCGCTGCTTGACCAAACCCGATGCCGCCGCTGGTGACCTCCCAGTTGTTTTGCGGGCCCAGCGCTTTGTGGCGCAAATAGTGCGCCGACATGATGGAGGCCAGCGACATCTTGATTTCGTCGTGTTGCTGCAAGGGGTCGCTGGAAATCAGATCGTTGATCTCAAACTTCAGCGGCCAGTTGTCAGCAGCGGCTTTCTGCAAGGGGGACGGCAAATCCAGTGCCAGTCCTTGCAGGTTCGAATCAATCATGATTTCGGGGCGATTCTGGTGTATTGCAACGGTGGCCGTATAGCGTGTCGTGCCACTCAACTTGCTCAACAGGCGCTGCTGCGCCGGTTCCGGAAAGCTGCGGCGCAAGCCCTCGGCGCTCACTACGCCATCAATCTTGACCAGGTCGCTACCATCGCGCAGGGTACCGCCGGCCACCACCACCGGCTCATTGAGAAAGACTCCTTTGATGGTTTCCAGGCCAAAGCCTTTTTCATTGAACGTCAGCGTGCCGTTGGTGTGGCTAATCACTGGCAACCCTGGCAGCAGATTGACGTTATTGTTCAGGAAACGCAAGGTGCCGTTGACCTTGGTGTCGAGCATGTGATGCAGGGGCAATTGGAATTTCAGCGCCAGCTTGGCGTTGCCGTCGGACCTGGTGGCTTCGGTGAAATGTCCTATCCATTGCGTCACCGGACTGTCGTCCACGTAGCGCAACATCTCCTGCAGCGGACCGCTGGCGGCGCCGTCAATTTCGAGCACCGTGTCGGGACTGATCAGGTCGGCGAACACGGCTTTGACGTCGGCCACTGGCACACCATTGGTCTTGCCGGAATCGGCCAGGATTTCCAGACGCGAGCGGTCAATCGACACGGTGCCGCTGGCGTCTTCCAGCAAAGGCCACAGCGGCGACTTGCCGTCCTTGCCGGTATGGCCTGGCGTATAGTTGACCGCCAGGCCGTCGAACTTGCCGCTCAACTTGAATTCGGTATTGCTCTTGGCCCCCGGCTTGAGTGGATGCAATGGAAAGTCGGCCAGGTCGCCTTTGGCGATGACATCGACATCGGTCAGTTTGCCGCTGACCAAGCCCCCGGCAAGCCAGTCAGAAACCTGCTTAGGCGTGCGCGAGGGCAGATAACGCGGCAGTTTGCGCAGATCGTAGGTCGAGAAATGGGCCTTCAGATCGATGATGCCGGGCGCCTTGCCCTGCAGCGCAATCAAATGACTGCCACTCAAGGAGCCGGCAATGCCGTCCAGCGCAAAGTCCATGTCGTCGATCTGGAACAACAGGTGTTGATTTTTCTGGAATTCCCAGTGGCTGTGCACATTCAGTTGCGCAAACGCAAGCTCAGGCTCGGTAAATACGGACGGCAGCAAAAACGTCCCGTTCTGGGACGCCAGGCTGAGCTGGCCACCTTTTTCAGTGGCATCGATCTGGCCGCTCAGATTGGCGAACCCGGGAATCGCCGGCACGCCGTTGCGCGCCGCCTGAGCTTGCATGCCCAGTCCTTTGAATGCGCCGCGAATACTGTAGGCATGCACATCAGGGTAACTGCCCTGCCATTGCACGGCAACATCCTGCAATTGTCCGCTCGGTGCCAGGTCGCTGAGCAACTGGTGTTGCGATGCCGTCAACGGCAAGCGCTCGCCCAGTTGCGACAACAAGGTCAGATCCAGCAGCTTGGCATTAAGCTGGATCTTTTCCTGATGCAACACTGTGGCCGGTTCGTAGGTTTCGGAAATGCTCGTCGGCGGCAACGCGAAACCATCATTGGTTTGCAACGAAAAATTGGTCAACGTCAACTGATGGCCCTTGGCGCCGAAGGTCGGTATGCCATCCTGCAAATCGGCGGCAAACAGTTCCTTGGCCGAGATACGGCCGCTGATGCGGGCCAGCTGCAAGGGCTCCAGCGACTTGTTGAGTCGCATCGACAGATTCGACAGTTGCACGTCGGCAGTGAAATTGGCAACCTTGGCATGGTCCAGATCGAGCCAGGCACGCACCGCGCCGACGCCCTGGTTGAGTTCGACCGGATAATCCAGATAATTTTTCCAGACCGCCAGATCGGCATCATGCAGATCGGCATACACGGTGCCAGTCCAACGACTGATGTCTGAAATCTTGCTGGCAAAGGCGGGATGGTAAAAATTGGCACGCACGTCAATCGGGCCGGCATGATCGGCCGGTGGCGTCGCCCGCAAGGAAATCTGATGCTGGCGCCAATGGTTATGCAGCATCAGGTTGACATTGGTGAGCGTCAGTTCCGGGGCGCCGCGCATTTGATCGAGCCAGCGCAGCTTGCCGTCGCGAATCACGATCTCACGCTGCGACAATAGCCAATCAGCGCCGGCGCTGTTGTCGTTGGTGCTGCTTACCGGCAAGCCGGCAATGAATAATTTACCGTTGGCATCGCGCAAAATGGACAGATCGGGATTGACGATGGTCAGATTGTCGAAGCGCGGCGCGCCGGCCAATATGGTAGTCCAGGACAAGGTCGCCGACACTTGTGGCAAGGCGAGTGCAGCCGCGCCATACTGGTCGTGAATCACCACCCCGCTTAGTTGCAACTGCGGGCGCAGACCGCGCCAGGAAGCGGAAATCTTCTCCACACTGACCGGACGGCCCAGCGCATGCGAGGCAATATGTTCAATATTGCTTTTATAGCCATCAATTTCGGGCAAAATGCCGTAGCGCACTGTCAGAAACAGCGCGCAGAAAATGAAATAGGCCACAGCCAGCAGCTTACAAGTGAGCACCAGCACGCAACGCGTGGCCGTGCTCAAATGGCAATAAGTTTGGCTGGAAGTGTCGCAGAAGCTGCTCCAAACTTTGCGCCAGCGTGCGCTCACCGATGTGGGCGGTGAAGAGGCGTTTTCTTGATCTGCAGACATCAACGGTAGCGGTAGGAACTCAAGGTAGAATAAAACTACCGACATCATCGCATGGATGGGCTTTTTGACCTAGCCGCTTCCCGTAACAGTAACTCAGAAAATATTACAATTTGTGACTAATTCGCTCCTCGACAGCCGCACCGCCTCGCGCTTTCTTTCCCGCTGGCTCAATGCACACGCTGCGCGCTCAGCACAACTGAATGCCTATGCGCAAGCGCCGATGACGCGTGCCATTTTCGAGCACGTTTTACAACATGAGCTGCAGGCTGGCGATGCCACCGCTGCCATGCTCAACGGTGCCATGCGGCGCTTGCGCAATCTGGTGGTGTGCACCCTGATCGAGCGCGACTTGCGCGGTCAGGCCGATCTGGCCGAGGTAGTACGCACCATGAGCGAGTTTGCCGATTTTGCGGTGCGAACCCATTTGGCGACCTTAATGCACGAGTTTTGTGCACTCTACGGCACCCCGATCGGCGCCGAGAGCGGCCGGCCGCAACAACTGATCGTGTTGGGCATGGGCAAGCTGGGCGGCGGCGAGCTCAATGTTTCTTCCGATATCGACCTGATCTTCGTCTATCCCGAAGACGGTGATACCCATACGAATTCGGCACACCAACGTAGCTTGTCGAATCATGAATTCTTCATCCGGCTAGGCAAGAAGCTCATCGCCGCCTTGTCGGAAATCACTGAAGACGGTTTTAGCTTTCGAGTCGATATGGCCTTGCGCCCCAACGGCGGCTCCGGTCCTTTGGTAGCCAACCTCAACATGGTCGAGGAATATCTGATTCGACAAGGCCGTGAATGGGAACGCTATGCCTGGACCAAGGCGCGCGCCCTGACCGGCGATGCCGTCGATATTGCCTCACTGGAAGCGATCAGCCGGCCTTTCATCTTTCGTCGTTATCTCGACTTTGGGTCCATCGATGCGATGCGCTCCATGCATGCGCAGATTCGCGCCGAAGTGCAACGACAGGAGTCGCTGCACCCAGAACGCAGCAACAACGTCAAACTGGGGCGTGGCGGTATCCGCGAGGTGGAGTTCATCAGTCAAGTGTTTCAGCTCATCCGCGGCGGACGTGATCCCGAACTGCGTGACCGCTCCACCCGCACCACCCTGCGCACGCTGGCGGCCAAGAAGTTGCTCGCACCGGCAGTGGTGACGCAATTGCTGCAGGCCTACACCTTCCTGCGCAACCTGGAACACCGCCTGCAATACCTCGACGATGCTCAGACCCACACCTTGCCGCCCAATCCAGACGATCAGTTGCGCGTGGCGCAGATGATGGGAGTCGACAATCTGGCGACACTGTTGACGCAACTGGATGGCCATCGTCGCACGGTAGCCCGCCATTTTGATGCCATCTTCAACGACAAACAGTCCGGCGACAGCCAGGACCGCCCTGACGCGCCTAACGAACTGCGCGACGGCGACAGCCTGGACAGCATGGTGGCGCTGTTGCGCGCGCGCGGCTTGGAACCGGCCGACAGCGCTGCTGGGCGCTTACTGAACACACTGCAATCGCCGCGCCTGCAGTCGCTGCCAGAAACCAGCCGCAGCCGCCTGATTGCGCTCATCAATAGCGCCCTCAACATCATCACGCTAATACCAAACTCGGCAGCGCAACTGCCGGCGCTGCATCGACTGCTGGACTTCTTCGAAGCGATTGCCCGGCGCGCCGCCTACCTGGCCTTGTTGACCGAATATCCGCATGCCCTCACGCGCCTGATCCGCATGATGGCTGCTAGTGACTGGGCCGCCAAATACCTGACCTTGCACCCTATCCTGCTCGACGAACTGCTCGATGATCGCAACCTGAAGGCGCCACCGGACTGGGCGATCTTTGCCCGCGATTGCCAGTACCAGCTCGACACTGCCCCGGGCGATACCGAGCGTCAAATGGACATCCTGCGCGAAATGCATCACGCCCAGTTATTCCGCCTGCTGGCCCAGGATCTGGAGGGTGATCTGAGTGTCGAGCGACTGGCCGATCACCTCTCGGCACTGGCCGACATTCTGGTGGCGGCGACCGTGCAGGCAGTCTGGCAAAGCATTGCCAACCGCCATCGCGAAACGCCGCAATTCACCGTCATCGCCTACGGCAAGCTCGGAGGCAAAGAGCTGGGCTACGTCTCCGATCTCGACGTGGTGTTCCTGTACGACGATGACGACCAGGAAGCGCCAGGACTGTACGCCAAGCTGGCGCAACGCTTCATCACCTGGATGACGGCCCATACCCCGGCCGGCACCTTGTTTGACATTGATATTGCGCTGCGCCCGGATGGCGCCAGTGGCTTGCTGGTCTCGTCGCTGGCGACGTTTGAAAAATACCAGCGCAATTCAGCCTGGGTGTGGGAGCATCAGGCCCTTACCCGCGCACGCTTTTGCGCCGGCGACAGCAGTATCGGCAACCGCTTTGAAGCACTGCGCGAAGACTTGCTGCGGCAAGTGCGCGATCCGCAAAAGCTCAGGCAAGAGGTACTGGGCATGCGACTCAAGCTGCATCAGGCGCATCCCAACCACGGCGCGCTGTTTGACATCAAGCATGACGACGGCGGCATGATCGATATTGAATTCATCGTGCAGTTTCTGGTGTTGCGCTACGCCGCACAATATGGCCAGTTGACCGGCGACATCGGCAACATCGCGCTGCTCAAACTGTGCGGCGACCTGGGTCTGATTCCGGTCGAACTGGCGCAACAGGTGGCCGATGCTTACCGCGTCTTTCGCAAGTTACAGCATCAGATCAGACTGCAAGGAGAAGAACGCGCACGCACGCCCAGCGAGCACGTGCAGAGCGCGTGTGACAGCGTCAAACGCTTGTGGCAGGAAGTATTTGCGGTGGCCTAAAACGCGCCAAGCAAGCGCGCTTAGCTATCTGATTAGGCGTAGCGTCATCCCGCTCATTGCCATGGTTTGACCGCCACCAGATTGATCAGCGTTTCTTCCCGCTCAGCCTTGGGCTTGATCTTGAGCAGGCGCTCGAGCAGCCCGAGATCTTCCCTGCTCCACCACAGATACGGATACGAAATCGATTCCGGCGCCACCGTAAAGCCTGCGCTGCGCACCAGTGCCAGATATTCATCGGCCGTCTTTTGTACTTGCATCGGATGGCGAAACAAGAGCCGGATGATCCAGGAATGAATGTAGCGCTTGGTCGACTCGGCGAACAGCAAAATGCCGCCCGGTTTGAGCACGCGGAAAAATTCGCGGATGGCCTCTTCCTGCTCAATCAGATGATGAAAGGTCTGATGGCAAAATAACAGGTCGACGCTATTGTCATCCAAGGGCATATCGGCGCTGGAACATTGGATCAACTCGGCCTTGATATCGGCCGCCGCCACTTCTTTGGCGGCGGCCTCCAGCATGGCAGCGTCGATATCCAGTCCAATCAGGCGCTGCGGCGCAAAGCGCGTATGCAGCTTGGTGAGCGATCGGCCCCAACCGCAGCCGACATCGACCACCACCGGATAGGCAACGCGGCGCTCCGAAATCAGCGTCTCCAGATCCTTCAATGCACGCTCGAGCACATGCAAGGTCCAAGTCTTGGTCTGTAGAAACCAGATTCCGAAAGCCGTTTCCTCGACGTAGGGATGTTGCTGAGTTGCTTTGATTATCTGTGGGGTGTTCATATTCTTATTATGCGTGTGACGGAACTATATGATGCCTGTCCCGGTAAATAATTGCAAAACTGCCGCCACACTTGATGCCCTCAAATCGGCAACGTCCAACTTATCCCGCACCTTCGAGCAGCGCGTCAAAACGCCGCATGCGCGGCAGATAGAAGTGTTGCGGATCGAGCGAGAAAACCACCCGGCTCACGCGGCCCGTCAGTTGCGCGCGCGGCACGAAGCCGATGTAACGCGAATCCTTGCTGTCGTCGCGATTATCACCCAGCATCAAATACTGCCCCGTCGGCACCGTCATCGGACCGAAGGTGCGCAAGGCCATGCGCTCAGGCAGCAACATGACGCCATGCGCCCGGCCAGCCAAACGCTCGCTAAGAATCAGCTGAGCACCGTCGTAATCGGGCATGCGATGTTCGCGCAAGGCATTGGGCGGAGCATCGTAGCTCAGCGGCAGGCCATTGATCAGCACATGTTCGTCGCGCATTTCGACAATGTCGCCAGGCACGCCGATGACCCGCTTGACCAGGCGCAAACCGTCTTCGGGCGAAATGAAGGTGACGATGTCGCCACGCTGTGGATCGGCCACGTGGCCCAGCACGATGTTGGTGAATGGCAGCTTGACGTCATAGGCCAGGCGATTCGACAAAATACGGTCGCCGATGAGTAGCGTCGGGTACATCGATGCCGAGGGCACCCCATACCAATCTGCTACGGCACTGCGTATGATCACCATGCCCAGCAAAAAACACAGGAAGGCCTTATTGCCGCCGATTAATTTTTTGATCACCACCGTCACTGCTTGCATTTGCGACCCTATAAGAAAGTCATCGTCGTTATCTTGCCGGCAACGCTAGTCTTACCGGCCAGCATATAACGCACGAGTAGCGTAATAGGTGCACATGCGTGCTCGCCGGCTCAACTGCCACGGCCATGAATGGCGGTAATTTCCTGCAGATCAAGGTCGTGCTCCAGCATATGCAACAGTTCATCGTGCAGTTGTCCTGAACGATGCAAATGCAACAACTCTTCGCGCCCTGCGGCTACCGCCGCCAGCACAATATCGTAGTGCGCCGTGCGCACATCGAGCGGCAGTTCGAGTTCGTTTTGATGCAATTGCGTCACCTGCGCCCGATAAGCATATTGCTCCAGCAACCGTGGATGGCACAGTTGCCCCTGGGAGTCGTAGGCCAGCGCGCTGACGCGAGCAAACTGCACCGCTTCCAGCCGGGCCCAGGCTTGCGGCTCGGTCAGATGGCGGCTATCGTGCTCAGCACTGCCATCGAATCCGAGTATCCGGATCAGCGCCCCAATGGTCGATCCCTGCACCAGCACGGTCACCAGGATCACCACAAAGGCGGTCACCAGAATCAGGTCTCGGCCGGGCAGCATCGGCGGCAGTGCCAACGCCACCGCCAGCGTCACCACACCGCGCATGCCAGCCCAGCTTTTCACGGTGGCGGCGCGCCAGTCGAAACGCAACGGTCGGTGCCACAAGGACAGCAGGCCATCAATGCCAAACACCCACACAAAGCGCGCCAGCAAAACCGCCGCGACGATCGCCGCAACCGCCGGTGCAAATGCGACCAGCGCCTGCGCACTACCGCCAACACGTTCGACCACGCCGCGCAGCGACAGGCCAATGAGAATAAACACCAACGACTCAAACAGAAAAATCATGACTTGCCAGAATGCCGTCCCCCGCGTGCGTACGGTAGCCGACATGACCTCATGTTGATGCCAGCCCAGAATCAGACCATAGGTCACCGCAGCCATCACGCCGGAGACTTCGATGGCTTCGCCGATGATGTAACTGATCCAGGCCGGCAACACCGACGCCAGGATAATCAGATAGGTATCTTGCATGCGCTTGAGCAGCCTGACGACCGCAAAGCCTATCACCACGCCGACCGCAATTCCTCCCAGGCATAGCACGACAAAGTTGCCCAGCGCCTGCTGCACGCTGAAGGTGCCAGTCAGCACTGCGGCCACGGCAAAACGGTAGAGCACCAATCCGGAGGCATCATTGAGCATGCTCTCGCCTTCCAGCAGCATCATCAGGCGGCGCGGCAAGGCAACTCTTTCCAGCACCGCCTTGGCGGCAATGGCATCGGGCGGCGACACAATCGCTCCCAGTGCAAAACACACGCCCCAAGGCAGACTGGGCGCAATCCAATGCGTCACGACGCCAACCACCAACGTTGTGAAGACCACGGCACCGATGGCCAACAACAGAATACCGTTGAGGTTGCGGCGGAACTCGTCCCACACGATGAAATAAGCGCCGTCCACCAGCAATGGCGGCAAAAATACCACCAGAATCAAGTCAGGATCCAGCGCAATTGGCGGCAGACCCGGAATGAAAGCCATGGCCGCGCCACCCACGAGCATCGCCGCCGCCGGCGGTAAATGCAAACGCCGCGCCAGCAAGGCCAACACGATAATCGCCACCAGCGACAACAAGATGACTTTGAACGCTAATACAGGTGACATGGCTTGCGCTCCTTAGGATGCACTAACGGCGATGATCGGCAATACTAACGCGCCTAATGTTGCGCCGGCCGGAGAGCCCGGTTCAAGCGCCATTCCATCACGGTTTTCAAGATCAAGGTAATCACTGCCATGCAGGCCAGCAAGGCGGCGGCGGTAAAGGCTGCGGCAGTCTTGTAATCGTTATTGAGCTGCTCGACCAGCAAGGGCAAGGTCAGCGTCTGGTTCATGATGCTGCCGGACACCACCGATACCGCTCCGAATTCGCCGACCGCGCGGGCACTGGTCAAGACCACCCCGTACAACAAGCCCCATTTGATATTGGGCAAGGTGACCCGGCTGAAGATATACCAGCCGCTGGCGCCCAGCGACAGCGCGGCCAGTTCTTCATCACTGCCTTGCACCTGCATCAGCGGAATCAGAATGCGGGCAATGTAAGGAGTGGTGACGAAAATCGTCACCATCACGATTCCCGGCCAGGCAAACATGATCTGAATATCACGTGCGGAGAACCATTGGCCGACCGCGCTTTCCATGCCAAACAACACCAGGTAGCACAGCCCGGCGACCACCGGCGAAGTGGCATAGGGAATATCGACCAAGGTCAATAGCAGACTGCGTCCGCGAAAGTGATAGTGCGTCACGCACCAGGCCAGCAGGATACCGAACACCAGATTGCACGGCACCGTCAGCACGGTGGTCAACACCGTCAATAGCAGCGCACTGCGCAAATAATCCTGATTCAGATTGCTCAGCAACAGTTGCCAGCCCTCGGCGAAGGCCTTGAAAAAAATCAGCACCAAGGGAATGACCAGCGTCAGTATGGCCAGCGCAATACCCAGACACACCAACAGGATCTGATGCCACTGTTGCGGTGATTTACGCGTTCTCATGGTGCTCATCGGGCATCCTTTTGAAACAGGCGCGTCTGCACCACTTGCAACAGGAACAGCAGCAGCAGCGATGCCACCAGCACCACCGAAGCAATTGCTGCCGCTGCGGCATAGTTGAATTCCTGCAAACGCACATAGATCATGAGCGAAGTGACTTCGGTCTTGAACGGGATATTGCCGGCAATCATGATGACCGCGCCAAACTCACCCAGGCTGCGGATGAAGGCCTGCGCGGCACCAGTGATCAGGGCTGGCATCAGGGCCGGCAAGGTCACCTTGCAAAAAATCTGCCATTGACGTGCGCCCAGAGTGGCGGCGGCTTCCTCTTGCTCGCTCTCCAGCTCTTCCAGCACCGGCTGTACCGAGCGCACGATGAACGGCAAGCTGGTAAACAACATGGCCACGACGATACCGGGAAAAGCGTAAGAAATCTGCCAACCGAACAAAGCGAACCAGCGTCCCAGCCAGCCCTCCGGAATGAACAAGGCCGATAGCGTGATGCCGGCAACCGAGGTCGGCAAGGCAAACGGTAAATCGACCAGCGCATCGATGATGCGGCGTCCTGGAAAATCGTAGCGGCTGACGATCCAAGCCAGGATAAAGCCGATCGCGGTCGCAGCGAAGGTGGAATAGCAGGCGGCAGCAACGGTGACGCGATAGCTCTGCAGCACCCGTACATCAGTAATGGCAGCCCAGTAAGCCGACCAGCTCATGTCGCCGACATACATCAACAGCGCCGCCAGCGGGATCAACACCACCAGGCTGAGATACAGCGACGAGAAACCAAAGCTCAGCGCAAAGCCGGGCAAAATGGGCTTGTTGCGAAAGAAGCGTAAAGAAAAAAACACGATGAGGGTGACCGTTGTCTAGCGTTGCGAGAGCAATTGATCGAGCACGCCGCCGGAGGAAAAATGGGTTTGTTGAATCTGCTCCCAACTGCCCAGCACTTTGGTCGGATCGATCAGGCGGACCTTGGCATAGCGATCGGCAACCACCTTGGCGACATCAGGATGATTGACGCGATAGTGAAACGTGGTCAGCAACAATTGTATTTCTCTCGAGTATTCAAATTGCAGATAAGCAGTAGCGACCTGGCGCGTGCCTTTTTGATCCACTACCTTGTCCACCACGGCCACCGGGAATTCGGCCAACACAGACACTGGCGGCACCACCACTTCATATCCACCAGCCTTGAATTCATCACTGCTAGCGATATTGAGGACTTCGGATTCAAACGTCAGCAATACATCGCCCTGAGCATTCTGGGCAAAGGCGACCGTGGCACCGCGCCCGCCGGTGGCGAAGTTGACCACGTTGTGCAGAAATTTTCCGACAAACTGTTTGATCTTGCCCTGATCGCCATTGAATTTTTCATTCGCATAAAGCCAGGCACCCAGATAGGTATAGCGCGCATTGCCTGAGGTCTTGGGATTGGGGAAAACCAGTTTCACATCGTCGCGTACCAGATCGTCCCAGCCCTTGATGTGTTTCGGATTGCCCTTGCGCACCAAAAATGCAATCGTGCTGTAGTAAGGCGAGCTGTTGTTGGGAAAGGCTTTGCGCCAGTCTTTATTGACCAGGCCGCGCTGCACCAGGATATCGATGTCGGGCACCTGATTGAAGGTCACGGTATCGACTTTCTTGCCCTGAATAATGTCTTGCGCCTGGCGTGACGTGCCGGCGAATGACTGATCGATCTTGAGGTCTTTACCGGTCTGCGCCTTCCATTGCGCCTGAAACTTTGGATTGATGGCGCTAAATACCTCGCGCGCTACATCATAAGAGGCATTCAAGATCGGCTTATCCTGTGCCTGAGCCAGCCCTGACAACAGAGCAAAACTGATGATTGCACCTAGGATGGCCTTATACATATTTTCACTCCGGGACGATATGGTTTTGATCAAACGCAATTGATGATAGCAGGCTGAGTCTTGCGCCAGCCTCGCAATGTAGCAACATGCCTAAGCATGACCAACAACGTATTTTGACTTTGCTTATGCAAAAACTGCTGCATAAGCAGGGTTTCACACATAAAAACACCCCATGAACAACATCGTTCATGGGGTGTTCTAGCATCTGCCTGGCAACTACGGCTTGCTCAGGTTCATATCATCGATCCCGAGCATGGCAGATTTAGTTTTTGCTGGAACTGCTGTCTTCGCGACTTTTTCGGGTGCTATCGCTGGCCTTGCTTTTGGAGTCTTTGACCGTGTCGCTATCGCTGCTTTTCGAGGCGCTTTTCGAGCCGGCTTCACGTTCGGCGCGCTCACGTTCACGCTTCTCGCGGCGCGCAGCACGGTCATCCACCGGTGCATCCTTGGCCGCTGCATCCTTGGCGGCAGCAGCCTTCTCCTCATCGGTAAGTTCCGGCACTGGCGGCGGCGGCGGTACAGGTGGTAATACCGTCTCAATATTTTTGGAGGCCATGTACTCGTGCATGTCCTTCCAGCCGGCAAAGATGCCGGCTTTGAGCCCATTCGGATTCCGTTGGTAGCAATCTTCCAGACTTTGGCCGACCTGACGGCAACCGGCACCCAGTGCAATGCCCTCGGCCTTGGCTTCTTCCGGCGTCTGCCTGAATCTTCTGTACTTTTCAGCATAATCGCAGGCGCCTAGCGACAGACTCAGCCCCAGGATGGCCGCCAGTCTGACGGCGCGGATCAGATACCTCGATGAAGATGACGACATTGCATCCCTCAGTGAATTTTTATTCAATCATCAACAACTAGAAGCTTGTTCTAAAAAGGCAATCGCAAAACCACGTTTGCGACAGCCTTTTTAGAACCCGCAGACCAAACCGTGCTGATCAACCCTGACTATTTTCTTAGACATCGGCAGCCAGGCATGCGATGAAAAGAAGCAGATTTAGGGCCGATCAATCCGGCAGTCTGCAGCACAGCATTATTTTGCTGCGACCAGTGCCACCGTAGTGTCAAGCATCCGGTTCGAGAAGCCCCACTCGTTGTCGTACCAGGACGATACCTTCACCAGACGACCCGAGACCTTGGTCAGGGTAGCGTCAAAGTTGGATGATGCTGGATTGTGGTTGAAGTCGACCGACACCAGTGGATCGGTGTTGTAGGTCAGGATGCCCTTCAAGGGACCGTTTTCCGACGCTTCCTTGAGGATGGCGTTGACTTCATCGGCAGTCGTGTCGCGTGCGGCGATGAACGACAGATCGACGATGGAGACATTGATGGTCGGCACGCGAATCGCATAGCCGTCCAGCTTGCCATTGAGTTCTGGCAGCACCAGACCAACGGCGGCAGCAGCGCCGGTCTTGGTCGGGATCATCGATTGCGTGGCCGAACGGGCGCGGCGCAAGTCTTCATGATAGACGTCGGTGAGCACTTGATCATTGGTGTAGGCGTGCACGGTGGTCATCAAACCGTTGACCAGGCCGATCTTGTTGTTCAAAGGCTGCACCAGTGGTGCCAGGCAGTTGGTGGTGCAAGAGGCGTTGGAGATGACGGTATCGGTGGCCTTCAAGACGCCATGGTTGACGCCGAAGACAACCGTTGCGTCGACATCCTTGCCGCCTGGTGCGGAGATGATGACTTTCTTGGCGCCGCCCTTGAGGTGGGCGCTCGCCTTTTCCTTGGTGGTGAAAAAGCCGGTGCATTCCAGCACCACGTCCACGCCCAACTCGCCCCATGGCAGTTCTGCCGGATTGCGTTGCGCCAATACCTTGATGCGGTCGCCATTGACCACAATCGAATCACCATCAACGGTGACCGTGCCGGGGAACTTGCCGTGGGCGGTATCGTATTGGGTCAGGTGAGCGTTGGTCTTGGAGTCGCCCAGATCGTTGATAGCAACGATTTGAATATCGTGCTTTTTACCGCCTTCGTAGTGAGCGCGGAGGATGTTGCGGCCGATGCGGCCATAGCCATTGATTGCGACGCGGATCGTCATGTTTTCTCCTTAAGAAATCGTAGATAGGTCGTGAATGGATGCGATCTCGTGCCAGCCATAGGCGACTTCGATCAGATCCAGTTCATCCCACTTGAACGTCTGTTCGGCCAGCAACTGCGCCTCCAGATGTTCGTAAAAATCACGTGCCTTGCGGTTTTTTGCCAGCACCCAGACCAACATGTCGGGAGCACCAGCGGCTGCCAGCGTGGCAGCCACCTGCACCAGCAAGCGCCGGCCGATACCGGCGCGCTGCGCTGAAGGCAGGACATACAGAGCGGTCAGCTCGGCATCAAACGCCAGCTTGGGTTCTGCCAGCGTGATGCCTGCCGCGAAGCCGACCAGTTCGCCGTCGATCTCAGCCACAAAGGTACAGGCTGCATCGGAAGCCGCGCCCAACACGCGGGTCCACATGCGGATGCTGTCATCGAGCTTCATGCCATCCAGATAGGCATCCGGCATCATGCCGCGATAGCTGGCGCGCCAGCTATCCACACGAACCTCGGCGATCGCTTCGGCATCGGCGACATTGGCGCGCCGAATGGTGACAGCACCGACCACGTTGGTGATGTCGTGCTCGGCGCTGCTGCCTTTACTGCTCACGCTCATGCCAGAATCAGCTTGGCCTTGGCGACCACATTGTCGACCGTGAAGCCGAAATGCTTGAACAACACGCCAGCCGGAGCCGATTCGCCGAAGGTATCGAGACCGACCACGGCGCCTTCCAGGCCGACATACTTATACCAAGTCGCGCTCACGCCCGCTTCAATGGCCACGCGTGGCACGCCGCGGGTGAGCACACTGGCCTTGTAGGCGGCGTCCTGACGGTCGAACACGTCGGTACACGGCATCGACACCACACGTACGGCAATGCCTTCTTGCGTCAATGCATCGGCAGCCTTGACGGCCAGTTCGATTTCCGAACCGGTGGCCATCAGAATGACCTTGGCATTGGCAGCGTCCTTGAGGACATAACCGCCGCGCTTGATATCAGCCACCTGGGCTGCACTGCGCACTTGGAAAGGCAAATTCTGACGCGAGAAAATCAGGGTGCTGGGGCCGTCGTTGCGCTTGACCGCTTGTTCCCAGGCTACGGCTGTTTCGACCGTATCGCAAGGACGCCAGTTGTCCAAATTCGGAATCAGGCGCAGGCTGGAGACGTGTTCCACCGATTGATGGGTGGGGCCGTCTTCGCCCAGGCCGATGGAATCGTGGGTAAACACGAAGAGCGCACGAATTTTCATCAGTGCCGCCATGCGCAGGGCATTGCGGCTGTAGTCAGAGAACGTCAGGAAGGTCGCGCCAAACGGCAGGTAACCGCCATGCAGGGCGATACCGTTCATGATCGCGCTCATGCCGAATTCACGTACACCGTAGTTGATGTGGTTACCGGCCTGGTCGGCGCGCACGGCAATCGATTCTTTCCAGTTGGTCAGATTGGAGCCGGTCAGGTCGGCCGAACCGCCGAGGAATTCCGGCAAGGCTTGCGCATAGGCCTGAATGGCATTCTGGCTGGCCTTGCGGGTGGCAATGGTTTCTTGCTTGTCGATGGTGCTGGCAATGTATGCCTGGGCGACCTGATCAAAGTTGGCCGGCAATTCGCTCTTCAGGCGACGCACCAGTTCGGCCGCTTCGTGCGGATACTTGGCCTGGTAGGCCTGATACAGCTTATTCCATTCGGCTTCCAGTTGCTGGCCTTGGAGCTTGGCGTCCCAGGCGGAATAAATGTCGGCAGGAATCTCGAACGGCGCGGCAGTCCAGCCCAACGCTTCACGTACGGCGGCAATTTCCTTGTCGCCCAGCGCGGCGCCGTGCACCTTGTCGGTGCCGGCCAGGTTGGGCGAACCCTTGCCGATGACGGTCTTGCAGCAGATCAGGGTCGGCTTGTCGGCCAGCTTGGCCTGGTGGATCGCGGCATTGACGGCTTCGACATTGTGGCCGTCGACAGCGGGGATGACGTTCCAGCCATAGGCTTCGAAACGCTTAGGGGTGTCGTCCTTGAACCAGCCTTCCACGTGACCGTCGATGGAAATGCCGTTGTCGTCGTACAGCACGATCAGCTTGGACAGACGCAAGGTGCCGGCCAGCGAGCAGGCTTCGTGCGAAATGCCTTCCATCAGGCAGCCGTCGCCGACGAAGGCATAGGTGTAATGATCCACCACGGCCAGATCGGGCTTGTTGAATTCGGCAGCCAGCAGTTTTTCTGCCAGCGCCATGCCCACGGCATTGGTCAAACCCTGGCCGAGCGGACCAGTGGTGGTCTCGACGCCCGGTGTGACATGCACTTCCGGATGGCCGGCAGTCTTGGAATGGAGTTGACGGAAATTCTTGATCTCGTCCATCGACAGATCGTAACCGGTCAAATGCAGCAAGGCGTATTGCAACATGGAGCCGTGACCATTGGAGAGCACGAAACGGTCGCGGTTGGCCCACTGCGGATTGGCAGGATTGTGACGATAGTGCTTAGCCCACAACGCGACGGCAATCTCTGCCATCCCCATCGGCATACCTGGGTGGCCTGAATTGGCTTTTTGTACTGCGTCCATTGCCAAAGCGCGGATCGCATTGGCCATCTTGTCGGTTGGGAGTGTTGATGTCATGTCAATGTCAAAGAGTTGCGGAGTGCGGACAGAAAACCCACGCGCAGTGCCGTCGCGATACAACATCGTTTGCTACGGCGCCCACTACGCTCATTTCACGTCCTTTTCAATTGCCTTGCCAGCGACCCCGAAGCAACGCCCGGAGCCTGCCAGATGAGGCAAGTATTTTACCAGAGAGAAGTCGCAAGAATTAAAATCGGGACATGCCTTTGGGCCAGATTGAGGGCAGATTGAGGCGTTTTTCCTCGTCAACGCCCTCGAAACGCCACAAAATTGTGCAGATAGATAAATAAAAATTATTTTGCAAATTATCAACACTATTTTAAAACTCCGGCAAACATCAGCGCGCCGGCCGTTTTATTGTTTTTTGTTCAGGATACCTTGACCATGCCCCGCTTTTATTGTCCCGACGCCCTCGCCATTGGCACCGTCTTGTCCCTACCCGACGCCGTTGCCCACCACATCCAGGTGATCCGTATGCAACCCGGCAATGCCATTACCCTGTTCAACGGCGAAGGCGGCGAATATACAGCGGTGATTACCCAGATCGAGAAGAAGCGCGTGAGCGCCGAGGTCAAGACTTTTTCCCCGCGCGAGGTCGAGTTACCCTACAGCATCACCTTGGCGCAAGCGCTGCCGGAAGCCTCCAAGATGGACTGGATCATTGAAAAAGCCGTCGAACTGGGTGCCGCCGCCATCCAACCGCTGGCCGCGCAACGTTGCGTGGTGCGTCTTAATAGTGAGCGCGCCGAAAAGAAGCATCTGCACTGGCAAGGCATTATTCAGGCTGCAGCTGAACAGAGCGGACGCAATCGCTTGAGCCAATTGGCGCCGCTGAGCGACTTTAGCGGCTGGGTCGGACAAAGCGACCTGCACAAGCGCATTCTGCTATCGCCGCGCGGCGAAGATTCGCTGTCGGATTGGGTACGCCACCAGCCAGCCCAGGCTTTGTGTCTGATGATTGGTCCGGAAGGCGGTTTTTCCGAGGCGGAGGAAAATCTCGCCTGCCAGCATGGCGCCTTGATGCTCTCCATGGGCCCGCGCGTGCTGCGCACCGAAACTGCCGGACTGGCTGCACTAGCGGCACTCAACGCCATCTGGGGCGAAATGTAAGCATGCTGCTACGGCAGGCACCAGTTTGGCCTGCCGCCTCACACCAAATCTGCGCACCCGCCTCAAATCTGCGCATGCGCGGCCAACAGTGGCCGCGCCCTACTTTCGTCAGTTTCTGACAATACAAACAAATACTTATTTAAAATCAATAAGTTAAATAATCAAGAATCTCCAGCGCCCATGCTGGCACGCTACCTGCTTAATATTTTCAATCTTGTATTCAAGAATGAATATATCCATGTCAGCGACTATTACCAAGCCATTATTAGCCCCGCAACGCACGATCGCCGACTTATTGACGGCCTATCGCCACGGTAGCCTGACGCCAGGCAAACTGATCGGCGAGCTGCTAACGCAGATCGAAAAATCCGAGCGCAGCGAAGTCTGGATCAGCCGTGTGCCGGCCAAGACCCTCAAACAGCAAGCCGCAGCACTGGATCTGATGTTGCAGATCAAGGGTGAAGCCGTGTTTGAAAGCTTACCCTTGTTTGGCATTCCATTTGCCGTCAAAGACAATATCGACGCCGCCGAACTGCCTACCACGGCGGCTTGCCCGGCGTTCAGTTACCAGCCCGCCGCTAGCGCCACGGTGGTGGCGCGACTGCTGCAAGCCGGCGCTCTGTTGATCGGCAAAACCAACCTCGACCAGTTCGCCACCGGCCTGGTCGGCGTACGCTCGCCTTATGGCGCCGTGCGCAACGCCATGCATCCGCAATACGTTTCGGGTGGCTCCAGCTCGGGCTCGGCGGTCGCCGTCGCATTGGGTCAGGTGGCATTTGCACTGGGTACCGACACCGCCGGTTCCGGCCGGGTACCGGCCGGCTTCAACCAGTTGGTCGGACTCAAACCCACACGCGGATTGTTGAGCGCCAAAGGCGTATTCCCCGCTTGCCGTACGCTCGATTGCGTTTCCATCTTTGCCCACGACGTTGCCGACGCCTGGCGCGTGCTCTACAGCGCGGCCGCCTTTGATGACGCCGATCCTTATTCGCGCCGGCCAGCCATGCTCGGCGTCAAGCGCCGTGGCTATCGCATTGCCGTGCCGGCACAGCCAGAGTTTTTTGGCGACGACAACGCCCGTCAAGCCTACGAACAAGCCTTGCAAAAAATCACCGCGCTGCCCGGGGTAAGCATCAGCCGGATTAGCTTCGCGCCCTTCGCTGAGGCTGCGCAATTGCTGTATCAAGGCCCCTGGGTGGCCGAACGGCGTGCCGCGATGGGCGATTTTTTCGAGACCAACCAGGACGCTGTGCACCCGGTAGTGCGCGACATCACCGCACAAGCTGACCGCTACAGCGCCGTCGATGCCTTCCAAGCCCAATACCGCCTGGCCGAGTTGCGCCGTGAGGCCGACCAACTGTTGCGCGACAGCGACCTGTTGCTCCTGCCGACCACACCAACCATGCCGACCATCGCCCAGGTACTGGCCGACCCGATCGAGCGCAATGCACAGTTGGGCTATTACACCAACTTCGTCAATCTGATGGACATGGCGGCGCTGGCGATTCCTGCCGTGGTACGCGCCGATGGCTTGCCAGCCGGTCTGACGCTGGTCGGTCCGGCCGGCGCCGACCATCTGCTAGCCGAAGCCGGCGCGCAATTCCAGCAAGCTCTGGGCGGCGCCGCGCAGGCCGATGCGATCGCCGCCGCACCGTTGCCCTTCAACGAGGCCACCGTCAAGGTTGGCGTGGTCGGCGCGCATCTGAGCGGCCAGCCGCTCAACTGGCAATTGCTGGAAGCCGGTGCCCGTCTGCAGGCGCGCACCACCACCTCCGCTCATTACCGGCTCTACGCCCTGGCCAACACCACGCCGCCCAAGCCTGGCCTGGTGCGGGTCGGCAGCACCGAAGATGGCGCCGCCATCGTGACTGAAGTGTGGGAAATGCCACTGCGCCATTTCGGCAATTTCGTGACAGCGATCCCGGCGCCGCTGGGCATCGGCACCATGGAACTGGCCGACGGCAGCAACGTGAAGGGATTTATCTGCGAGCCGGCAGCCCTGGAAAACGCTCGCGACATCACCGGCTACGGCGGCTGGTGCGCCTATCTGGCCGCCAAGATCTGAGGTCCACTTTCTGTCCCGGAGTCCGTATGAAAAAAATCATCAGCGATCAACAGCAAGTGCTGCGCCCAACCCGACGTCACCTACTGACAAGCGCAGCCAAGGCTGGCGCTGCCGCCCTGGTCTGGTCGGCGGCGCCGGCCATCGTGCGGGCACAGGCTGTGCCGATTCGAATCGGCTACTGGCCGGTGGCCGCTGGCCTGCCCTTCTATGCGGCCATGGAAGCCGGTTATTTCAAGCAAGCCGGTCTGGATGTGCAAGCGATTAAATTTGCCGGTGCCCAGCAGGTCATGGAAGCCATGTTGTCGGGACGTGCCGACGGTTCTGCCAACGGCACCGGTGCCGGCAATCTGGCCATCGGCGAAATCGCCCAGCCCGGTTTATTCAAGATCATTGCGACCAATCCCAGCAATGCGCGCTACGTGCTTGACGAATTTCTGGTGGCCAAAGACAGCAGTATCAAATCGATTGCAGAACTCAAGGGCAAAAAAATCGCTTCCGGTCCCGGCATCCAGAACGTCACGCTGGCCAAGACCGTGCTTGAGCGCGCCGGCGCTGTCGGCGCCAGCGTGATCGAATTGCCGATCGGCCAGCATGTCGCCGCGCTAGCGGCAGCGCAGGTCGACGCCGTGTATACACTGGAGCCGACGGGCACCATTGGTCGTCTCAACAACACCACCAAGGTGCTGGAAGCCGGCGTGATCGCCAAATATATTTTGGGCGATCCGCTGGCGCCATGGCACGGCGGCGCGGCCACCTTGACCACCGAATTCATCCAGCAGCACCCGCTCGAAGCCAAAAAATATATCGCCGCCTATAGCCGTGGCATTGCCTTGATCCGCAACAACCCTGACCAGGCACGTCCCTATCTGAAAGGCTATACCGCCATCGAAGGCGCGCTCACCAAGGAAGTGCCGCTGGCGTCCTACATGCTTTACAACGAGTTCAAGGCCAGCGATATCGCTTACTTCCAAAAATTCTACGACCTATTCGTCGACAAGGGCATCTTCAGCTCGCGTGTGATGGTCGAAGCACTGCTCTACAAGGGTTAAGCATCATGACGACTTCTTCTGCTGCTGTACTGGCAAAGCAACGCCGTGCCGGCGCCTACGCCAAGCTGTTGCCCCTGCTTGGACCTATCGCGTTGTTTGTGATCTGGGATCTGGTGGTGCGTGCCGGCTGGATCAAGGCGATTCTGCTGCCAACCCCGACAGCCACGCTGATCACGCTGGCCAACGGCCTCGCTGGCGGTGCCTTGCTGACTGATTTCCTGGTGACCTTGGCGCGCACGCTGGAAGCCTTCGTCATCGCTGCCGTCATCGGTGTGCCGCTGGGCGTGCTGCTGGGTAGCAACGAGCGCGCCTACCGTAGCGTCGAATTTTTGATCGACTTCTTCCGCTCGACGCCGTCGTCGGCGTTAATCCCCTTGTTTTTGCTGATCTTTGGCGTGTCCGATATCAACAAGGTCGCCATTGCTGCCTTCGGCGCCCTGCTGATCGTGCTGTTCAACAGCGCCTATGGCGTGCTCAATGCGCGCAAGCAGCGCGTCATGGCGGCGCGGGTGATGGGGGCGTCGCGCTGGCAGGTATTTAAGGATGTGTTGTTGTGGGAAAGCCTGCAAGCGACCTTCGTCGGCCTGCGCAGCGCGGTGTCGATGGCGTTGGTGATCGTCATTGTGGCGGAGATGTTCATCGGTTCCGAGAACGGTCTCGGGCACAAGATCATCGATGCCCAGCAAGTGTTGAATGTGCGCGAAATGTACGCTGCCATCCTGGCCGCTGGCGCGCTCGGCTATGCCTTGAACGTGGTGTTCATCCTGATCGAAAAACGTATCGTCCACTGGAGCGGAAGATGAATAGTGTCGTCAATCCTCCCCTGCAGCAGATCGCCGCAGAAACCGCCTTCATGCCGGGTCCGCCGGGCACGCACATCACCATCCGCGGCTTGACCAAGTACTTCGCTGGCTGGCCGCTGTATGAGAACTTCAATCTGGACATTCCGAAACACAAGATTGTGTCGGTCTTCGGCCCCAACGGCTGCGGCAAATCGACCCTGATCAACATGATCGCCGGCCTGATTCCGATTGATGCCGGCGAGATCCTGTTCGACGGCAAATCGCTGGCCGACACCAAGATCGGTTACGTCTTTCAGAACTACCGCGAAGCCATGTTTCCGTGGCTGCGCACGATCGACAACATTGCCTATCCGCTCAAGCTGGAAGGAAAATCCAAAACCGAAATCCGCCGTCGGGTCGATGAACTGGTGAGCTCCTTCGACGTCAAGTTCGATCTGCAGCGCTATCCCTATGAACTGTCGGGCGGCCAGCAACAGACCGCGTCCATCATGCGCGCGCTGGCACCAGGGCCGGAGGTGTTGTTTCTGGATGAACCGTTTTCGGCGCTGGATTTTGAAATGACACTGTTCATCCGCGAAAAACTGCAGGAAGTCTTCATGCAGACCGGCACCACCATGGTGCTGGTCTCACACGACCTGGAAGAAGCCGTCTACCTGGCCGACGACATCCTGTTACTAAGCAAACGCCCGACCCACGTGGCCGACATTGTGCGCTACGACGATGCCCGTCCGCGCACCGTCGCCACTTTGTCGCAAGCCAGTTTCATTGCAGCAAAAAAGCACAGTCTGGAAATTTTTCAGCGCGAAGTCAGGCGTGAGGTAACTACACAGCCGCCACGCCCAGCCTAATTGTCCATCCCTACCCACCCACATTTTTCTTCTCAGGAGCCAAAGATGAATCATCGTCGTGACTTTCTCAAACTGACCGGCGCCGCCGCCCTCGGTGCCGCCTTACCGCTGGATCTGCTGGCTGCCACACCGCTGACGGTCGGTTTCATCTACGTCGGCGCACGCGACGATTTCGGCTACAACCAGTCGCATGCGCAAGCCGCCGCCATGATCAAGAAGATGCCTGGCATCAAGGTCATCGAAGAAGAAAAGGTGCCGGAAACCATCGCCGTGCAAAAGACCATGGAAGCCATGATCATGCAGGATGGCGCGTCATTGATCTTCCCCACCTCGTTCGGCTACTTCGATCCGCATGTACTGAAAATCGCCGAGAAATATCCCAAGGTGCGCCTGGCACATTGCGGCGGTCTGTGGACCCAGGGCAAGCATCCGCTGAATGTGGGCAGCTTCTTCGGCTACATCGAAGAATGCGAATATCTGAGCGGCATCGTCGCCGGCCATATGAGCAAGAGCAAAAAGCTGGCCTTCATCGCCGCCAAACCGATTCCGCAGGTGCTGCGCAATATCAATGCCTTCACGCTCGGTGCACAGTCAGTGGATCCATCCATTACCACCCACGTCATCTTCACCGGTGACTGGTCGCTGCCGGTGAAGGAAGCCGAAGCCGCCAACAGCCTGATCGACCAGGGTTGCGACGTCATCACCTGTCATGTCGACGGCCCCAAGGTGATCGTCGAAACCGCCGAAAAGCGCGGCATCATGACCTGCGGCTATCACGCCAGTCAGGCCGCGTTGGCGCCTAAAGGCTATCTCACCGGCGCCGAATGGAACTGGGTCACGCCGTATACCGAAATCGTCAATGCCACGTTGCAGGGCAAGCCGATGATCAATTTCCTGCGCGGTGGCTTGAAAGACAATTTCGTCAAGATGTCGCCCTACGGCGCAGTGGTCAGCGCTGCCGCCAAGAAAAAGGCAGAGGACGTCAAGGCGCAAATGCTGTCCGGCAAATTCCAGATCTTCAGCGGTCCGATCAAGGACAACAAGGGCGCCGTCGTGATCCCGGCCGGCACCACGCTGGTTCAGACCGACGTCACACTGGAAAAAATGAATTATCTAGTGGCCGGCGTGGTAGGCCAGGTATAAAACTTGCTGACGTACTGTACTGATGGCGGGCCTGCCTGCCGCCAGATTTGTTGACCCCTTTGGGCCCATGAGGAACTTGCGATGACATTGACGCGTAGGCAGGTCTTTCGAATTGGCGTGGGCGTGATCCCGCTGCTGCCCACCTTGTGCGCGCTGGCTGGCACGCTGGCGCTGTTCGTGCTGTTTCTGGCACTGCAGGGACGCCCCGCCGGTGAGGCCTGCATCTTGATTTTCGAGGGCGCCTTCGGTTCTTCCTTCGCTTGGCAAAACACCTTGCAGCGCGCCGCTCCTTTGCTGCTCACTGCACTGTGCGTAGCCTTGCCGGCACGGGTCGGACTCATCGTCATCGGCGGTGAAGGCGCGCTGGCCATGGGCGGACTGGCAGCTGCAGTGCTACCGTCGTGGCTGCCGCCCTGGTCGCCCTGGCTGATGTTGCCGGCCATGGCACTGGCGGCGATGATCGCAGGCGGTGTGTGGATCGCCCTATGCGGCGCGTTGCGGCAATGGCGCGGCGTCAATGAGACGATTGCCAGTTTGCTGCTGTCCTACCTCGCCGTCGCCTTGTTCAAACATCTGGTGGAAGGCCCGCTGCGCGACCCAGCCAGCCTCAACAAACCATCCACGCTGCCACTGCCGGATGCCTATCTGATCAATCCCTTGCCCGGCATGGAAGTGCATTGGGGCCTGGTGTGGGGAGTGCTGGCATGTATTGCTGCCTGGGTATTGCTGCGTCACAGCGTGAGCGGCTTTGCCATGGCCATCGTTGGTGGCAATGTGCGCACCGCACGGCTGGTCGGACTGCCAGTCAACCGCCTGGTGCTGCTGGCCTGCGCCATGGGCGGCGCGGCCGCTGGACTGGCCGGCATGTTTGAAGTGGCCGCCGTGCATGGCAGCGCCAACAGTGCGCTGCTGGCCGGTTATGGCTTCAGCGGTATTTTGGTGGCCTTTGCGGCGCGCCAAAATCCGCTGGCCATCATCGTCTGTGCGATTGTCATTGGCGGCGTCGAGGCCAGCGGCAGTCTGCTGCAACGACGCCTTGATCTGCCCGACGCTACCACGCTGGTATTGCAGGGACTGCTGTTTTGCAATTTGCTGGCGTGGGAAGCCGTCAGCGGCCGTCTGGGCGCACTGAAACTGCGCTGGCAAGCCAGCAGCGCTACACCACTTGGCGCAAGCAGCGAGGCCAGCCATGTCTGCTAGCGAACTCACTACCCTGCTGCTGGCACTGTTTGCTGGCGCCATCCGGGTCGGCACGCCGTTCCTGTTCGTCAGTCTGGGCGAATGCATCACCGAGAAAGGTGGACGCGTCAATCTGGGGCTGGAAGGGATTCTGGTATGCGGCGCCATGACCGGCTATGCGGTGTCGTACTTTTCCGGTTCTGCCTGGCTGGGAGTGCTGGCAGCCGGGGGCTCCGGCTTGCTGCTAGGCACGCTGCACGGTCTGGTGTGTTCACTGCCTCGCGTCAACGATATCGCCTTCGGCATCGCACTCATGCTGCTGGGCACCGGCCTGGCGTTTTTCCTCGGCAAACCCTTCATCCAACCGCAAGCGGCGATGCTGCCGTCGATCGATCTCGGTGCCTGGAGCAACAATCTGCAACTGCGGCACGCCTTGCAGATCAATGCCCTGTTTTTACTCGGAGTGGTACTGGCGCTGCTGCTGCAATGGGGCATGGCAGGCACCCGTTGGGGGCTGGCGCTGCGACTCGTCGGCGACCATGCGGAAACGGCACGTGCACTGGGCTACCGGGTCAATGCGATTCGCATCGCCGCGACCGCATGCGGCGGCTTTCTGGCAGCCGTGGGCGGCGCCTATCTGTCGCTGTATTACCCCGGCAGCTGGAATGAGGGCCTCTCCAGCGGCCAGGGTCTGATGGCCGTCGCGCTGGTGATTTTCGCGCGCTGGCAACCCTTGCGCTGCCTTGGTGCGGCCCTGCTATTCGGTGCTGCCGGTGCGTTAGGACCTGCCTTGCAGGCAGTCGGCATCACCTCCGGCTATTACTTGTTCAATGCCGCCCCTTATGCGCTGACCTTGCTGATCATGATTCTGACCTGCCGCCCTGATCGTACGCTGGGCAACGCCCCCGGCGAACTGAGCCTGACCCGCTAAGCATCTCATTTAACCGACACTTGGAGCCGTACCATGTCACCTTTGTTCATCCAGGCCGAGCCCTATCCATGGCCCTACGACGGCGCCTTGACGCCGGCCAATACCGCGCTGATCGTGATCGACATGCAGACCGATTTCTGCGGCATCGGCGGCTACGTGGATAAGATGGGCTATGACCTGTCGCTCATGCGCGCGCCGATCGGCCCCATCCACAAGGTGCTAAGTGCCATGCGCGCCGGCGGCTATAGCATCATCCACACCCGCGAAGGACATCGCCCCGACCTCTCGGATCTGCCCGCCAACAAGCGCTGGCGCTCGCGTCAGATCGGCAGCGACGGCATCGGCATCGGTGACGCCGGTCCCTGCGGCAAGATTCTGGTGCGTGGTGAACCGGGCTGGGAAATCATTCCCGAACTGGCGCCCTTGCCCGGCGAAATCATCATCGACAAACCCGGCAAGGGTTCGTTTTACGCCACCGATCTGGAACTGGTGTTGCACACCCGCGGCATCCGTAACCTGGTGCTGAGCGGCATCACCACCGATGTGTGCGTGCACACCACCATGCGCGACGCCAATGATCGCGGTTTTGAATGCGTCATGCTGGCCGACTGTTGCGGCGCGACCGACCACAACAACCATTTGGCAGCGCTGTCGATGATCAAGATGCAAGGCGGCGTCTTCGGCGCAGTGGCCGATTCGACTGCGCTATTACAAGCGCTGGGGAAATAAGCATGCACGCGCTTGAGTTGCAGATCATCGGCGCCGGCAAATCCTTCGGTGACTTTCGTGCCCTCGACGATGTGTCGTTGACCATCAAGGCCGGCACCATCCATGCGTTGCTGGGCGAGAACGGCGCCGGCAAAAGCACCTTGGTCAAAGGCCTGGTCGGCTACAGTGCGTTGGATCAAGGCATGATCGTGGCCGACCGACGTGAAGTGGACATTCGCAGTGCACGGGTACCGAATGCACTCGGCATTGGCATGGTGTATCAGCACTTTACCTTGGCGCCCAGCCTGTCGGTGGCGGAAAACCTGCTACTGGCGCGCGGCCGTATTCCCTGGCGCATCCATTGGCAGGATGAACGTCGTGCGCTGGAAGAATTCATGCAGGCCATGCCATTCCGACTGTCATTGGAACGCCCCATCAGCGGTTTGTCGGCGGGCGAAAAGCAGAAACTGGAAATTCTCAAACAGTTGTATCTGCGCCGACGCCTGCTGATTCTCGACGAACCGACTTCAGTACTGACACCGCAGGAAGCCGATGAGGTACTGGGCCTGATGCGCACGCTCACGCGGCGCCAGGAGTTGACGGTATTGATGATCACTCATAAGTTCCACGAAGTCAGCCGCTACGCCGACGACGTCACAGTGCTGCGCCGTGGCCGTCTGGTCGGCAGCAGCGCTGTGGCAGCGACCAGCCCGGCAGAATTGGCACACTGGATGATGGGCCAGGCGCGGGTCGAACAGGCCGCCGTCGCGCGCACGCCAGTGCCGCCGCAGGCGCCAGTGGGCCTGCAAGTCGACCGCCTGCTGGTACATAATGATCGCGGCGTGCTCGCCGTCAATGATTTGTCGCTGCAGGTCAAGCGCGGTGAAATCGTCGGTCTGGCCGGAATTTCCGGCAATGGCCAAAAGGAGTTGGTGGAAAGCCTCCTCGGCCAGCGCCGCCAGCTGTCCGGCATGATTTATATCAACGGCAGTCAGTATCAGGCCAGCCGCCGTGAAATGCGTGAACGCAAGGTGTTTGCGCTGCCCGAAGAACCCTTGCGCAACGCCTGTATCGCCACTATGAATGTGGCCGAAAATATGGCCTTGCGGGCGTTCGACGTAGCGCCGTTCCGACGCCGCGGGTGGCTGTCGTGGAGCTTGGACCGCAAGGCCATGTACGCACGCGCGCAACATCTGATCACCAGCTTCAACGTCAAGCCACCGTTGCCGCAACGCGCCATCGGCACGCTCTCCGGTGGCAATGTACAGCGTGCAGTGCTGGCGCGCGAACTGGGTGATGCGGTCAGTGCCGAAGATGCGGTGCATGTCTTGATCGTGGCTAATCCAGTGTTCGGACTGGACTTTGCCTCGGTCGCCGACATCCATGCGCGTCTGCTGCAAGCGCGCAGCCTGGGGGCAGCGGTCTTGCTGGTGAGCGAAGACCTCGACGAACTGCTGGAGCTGTCTGACCGTATTCTGGTCATGACCGACGGCAGCATCGTCCACGCCTGCGCCGCAGCTGGCGCCGATCGCGCCACGCTGGGCCGCTGGATGGCGGGCCATACACAAGCGGAGGCCGCATGAGCCACATTACGGTCGCGGCTGCGCCCTATCCCTACGCTTGCCCATTACAGCAAACCGCATTGGTGGTCATCGACATGCAGCGCGACTTCATCGAAGCAGGCGGCTTCGGCAGTGTGCTTGGCAATGATGTGCGCCCGCTCGCCGCCATCGTGCCCACGGTGGCACAGCTGCTGGCGCTGGCGCGTCGCCATGGCCTGCTGGTGGTGCATACGCGCGAATCTCATTTAGCGGATTTGTCGGATTGTCCGCCGGCCAAACTGCGGCGTGGCAATCCACGCCTGGCTATTGGCGATACCGGACCGATGGGCCGTATCTTGGTGCGCGGCGAAGCCGGCAACCAGATCCTGGCTGCCGTGGCGCCGCAGGTCGGCGAACTGGTGATCGACAAACCGGGCAAAGGTGCGTTTTACGGCACCGACTTGCAGCAGCAGCTACAGTCGCGCGGCATCACGCACTTGCTGTTTGCCGGCGTCACCACCGAGGTCTGCGTGCAAACCTCGATGCGCGAAGCCAACGACCGCGGCTATGAATGCCTGATCGTCGAAGATGCCTGCGCCAGCTACTTCCCGGCATTTCATCAAGCCACACTGGCCATGCTCACGGCGCAAGGCGGCATCGTTGGCTGGCAGGCGCCGTTGGCCGCATTGCAGAACGCCTTCGACAACAACTGAGCCATTTTTTCATTCACCAGGACCAGCAATTCACCATGCAAGTCAATCTACCCCACGTTGTGAGCGAAGTCGAACAGGCTTTTGCCGACTATGAACATGCCCTGCTGATCCACGATATCGCCGCGCTCGACCGCTGGTTCTGGTACGCCCCGCAAACGGTACGCTACGGCGTAGCTGAGATCCTGCTTGGCGGGGCGGCTATCCGCACGTATCGGCAAAGTTGCGCGCCGGTGCATCCTTCGCGTCGTCTGCAGCACACGGTTGTGACCACCTTCGGCAGCGACTATGCTACTGTCAGTACTGAATTTCGCGCGGACGACTCGGATAAGATCGGCCGCCAGATGCAAACCTGGGTGCGCATGGAAGATGGCTGGCGCATCGTCGCCGCCCATGTCAGCCTGATGCCTTGACAGCATGGTTGCCTGCGCTCAATACCCCGCCCCACTCGTTTTTTGTGAAGATGTTTTGCCATGACCGTCACTGCTGCCAATCCACTTGCCGAACAAGTCTATAGTCGGCTCAAGGACGACATCTTCAATTTCCGCCTGCTGCCTGGCGACAATTTCACGGAAACCGAAATGGCGCAGAATTACGGTGTATCGCGCACGCCGCTGCGCGACGCGCTGTTTCGCATGCAACGCGAAGGCTATCTGGAAGTCGGCTTCCGCCGCGGCTGGAAGGTGCGCCCGATCGACTTCGACCGACTCGACAACCTGTACGACCTGCGCATCGTGCTGGAAATGGCAGCGCTAGAGCGTCTGTGTCAGCAGGCCGAGGCCTCGCCCGAGCTGCTGGCGCTGAACGCCGTGTGGCTATTGCCACAAGAGCAACGCGAAAGCGAAGCCGTGCGCGTGGCGGCACTGGACGAACAATTCCATACGAATCTGGTGGCCGCCGCTGGCAATGAAGAAATCAGCCGGATTCATACCGAAGTGACGGAAAAAATCCGTATCGTGCGCCGCCTCGACTTTCTCAAGAAAAACCGGGTCGATGCCACTTATGAAGAGCACGCCAAGATTCTTCAGCTCATCGCCAAGCGCAAGACCACCGAGGCGCAGATTCTGCTGCGCGCGCATATCACCCAAAGCAAGCTGGAAGTGCGCAAGATCACGATCTGGATGCTGGCCGAAGCGCGCCAGGAGCAATTGCAAACAGGAAAATAAAGTATATTTCCACCGGGAAACAATGGTGCAATATCACAAGTTTGACAGCCCAAGTTTGCCTGCCGTACTTCGATTACGTCCGTTTCACCGGCAAAACCGGGGCAAGCCGCCGAAAGCATTTATAATGGAAGGCTTTTGCAACGGCATCACTATTACCCTCCATGAAGGTATTTCGCGGACTTCCCAACGCCGAATCGCGTGCGCCCTGTGCGCTGACGATAGGCAATTTCGACGGCGTGCACCGTGGCCACCAAGCGTTACTGGCGCAGGTGCGCGATGCTGCGAGCCGTCTGAACCTGGACGCCGCCGTGATGACCTTCGAGCCGCATCCACGTGAATTCTTTGCGCAACTGGCCGGCACCCCCGAAAAAGCCCCGCAACGCATCGCCAATCTGCGCGACAAGCTACAGTCGCTGTCCAATGCCGGCGTCGATCGGGTCATCGTCGAGCACTTCAACAGCAATTTCGCTGCGCTCTCACCGCAGGAATTCATCGAAAAAATTCTGATCCAGGGCTTGCATGTACGTTGGCTGCTGGTGGGTGAAGACTTTTGTTTCGGTGCGCGCCGCGCCGGCAATATCGACACCTTGATTGCGGCCGGCAAAGAGCACGGTTTTGAAGTGCATACCATGCCTAACGTCAACAATGCCGGCGTACGGATTTCTTCCTCGGCCATCCGCGTGGCGCTAGACGCTGCCAATTTCCCGCTGGCTTGCCAGTTGCTGGGACACGCGTATTCCATGTCCGGCCACGTCGTGCATGGCCAGAAACTGGGGCGCACCATCGGCTTCCCGACCTTGAACATGCGCGTCGGCCACAAACACCCAGCCTTGTCAGGCATCTATATCGTGCAGGTGCATGGACTGGCAGAGCAGCCGCTACCGGCCGTAGCCAGCCTGGGCGTGCGGCCGACCGTGGACGACAGCGGCCGGGTCTTGCTGGAAACCCATATTTTTGATTACAGCGGTGATTGCTACGGCAAACTGCTGCGCGTGGAGTTTTTGAAGAAACTGCGCGACGAAGAAAAATACATCGATCTACCAACCTTGACGACAGCCATTGAACGTGACGCCCAACAGGCGCGCGCCTGGTTCAAGGAACAGGCTGGCTTCGCGGTGTCCGCCACTGACCGAATTTGACGCTGTCCCACTCAGCGTCGGGCGCTATTAGCCCGCTCCCTGCGGCCTGCGCCGCGATCAGAATTACAGCATTCTTATTGAAAATAAATTATGTCGAATAACCAAGACCAGAAACCTAGCAAGTCCGCCAAAGCCGACGCCAAGACGCCGTCCAAGTATCCGGTCAACATGACCGAAACCGCGTTTCCGATGCGCGGCGACCTGGCCAAGCGCGAGCCGCAATGGGTCCAGCAATGGCAAACGCGTAAAGTCTACGAGCGTATCCGCAAGGCTTCCGCCGAGCGCCCCAAGTTCATCCTGCACGATGGCCCGCCGTATGCCAATGGCGAAATCCATCTCGGTCATGCTGTCAACAAGATCCTCAAGGACATGATCGTCAAGGCCCGCAATATGGCCGGTTTTGATGCGCAATATGTACCGGGTTGGGATTGCCACGGCATGCCCATCGAGATCCAGATCGAAAAGAAATACGGCAAGAACCTGCCGGTGGCCGAAGTGCAAGCCAAGGCACGCGCCTATGCCAACGAGCAGATCGAATTGCAGAAGAAGGACTTTATCCGTCTGGGCGTGCTGGGCGAATGGGACAACCCATACAAGACCATGAATTTTTCCAATGAAGCCGATGAGCTGCGCGCGCTCGGCACGATTCTGGAAAAAGGCTATGTCTATCGCGGTCTGAAACCAGTCAACTGGTGCTTCGATTGCGGCTCGGCGTTGGCTGAAGCGGAAGTGGAATATCAGGACAAGCGCGACCCCGCCATCGATGTCGGCTTTGCCTTTGCCGAGCACGACAAGATTGCCAAGGCATTCGGTCTGGCGCAGTTGCCCACTGAGCACGGCTACATCGTCATCTGGACCACCACGCCGTGGACCATCCCGTCCAATCAGGCCATGAACGTCCACCCTGAATTCGACTATGCGCTGGTGCAGACGCAACGCAACGGCGCCCCGCTGCTGCTGATCCTGGCCAATGATCTGGTCGAATCCTGTCTGCAACGTTATGCACTGCAAGGCCAGGTGATTGCCACCGCCAAGGGCGAGGCACTGGCAGGCATCAGCTTCAAGCATCCGCTGGCCACTGCCGACGCCGGCTACGACCGTTTGTCGCCGATCTATCTGGGCGACTACGTTACCGCCGACAGCGGCACCGGCGTGGTCCACTCGGCGCCGGCCTACGGCATCGAAGACTTTGTCTCCTGCAAAGCGCATGGCATGCAGGATGCCGACATCATTAGCCCGGTCATGGCCGACGGCCGTTACACATCAACGCTGCCGCTATTTGCCGGCCTGACCATCTGGGAAGCGTCCAAGCCGATCTGCGCCAAGCTGGAAGAAACTGGCGCGCTGTTCAAGCTGGTCATGTTCGATCACAGCTACATGCATTGCTGGCGCCATAAAACGCCGATCATCTATCGCGCCACCTCGCAATGGTTCGCCAGCATGGACAATACCCCCAAGGACGGCGGCAAGAGCCTGCGCGAAACCGCACTGCAAGGCATCGAAGACACTGCATTCTTCCCGCTGTGGGGCAAGGCACGGCTGCACGGCATGATCGCCAACCGGCCCGACTGGACGCTGTCACGCCAACGCCAATGGGGCGTGCCGATGGCCTTCTTTGTGCACAAGGAGACCGGTCAACTGCATCCGCGCACGCCAGAATTGCTGGAACAGATCGCCCAACGCGTCGAGCAACACGGCATCGAAGCCTGGCAAGCGCTGGATCCCAAGGAGCTGCTGGGTGACGAAGCCGAACAATACTTGAAGAACAAGGACACGCTGGATGTCTGGTTCGATTCGGGCTCGACTCATCAAACCGTCATGCGCGGCTCGCACAAGCAGCAACTGCAATTCCCGGCCGACCTCTACCTGGAAGGCTCGGACCAGCATCGCGGCTGGTTCCACTCGTCTTTGCTGACCTCCTCCATGCTCAATGGCTGCGCTCCCTACAAGGCGCTGCTGACGCACGGTTTCGTGGTCGACGGCGAAGGCCGCAAGATGTCCAAGTCACTCAAGAACGGTGTTGAACCGCAAAAAGTGGCCGACTCGCTGGGCGCGGAAATTCTGCGCCTGTGGGTGGCATCGAGCGATTACTCGGGCGAAATTTCGATCTCCGACGAAATCCTGAAACGGGTCGTCGAAGGCTATCGCCGCATCCGCAATACCTTGCGCTTCCTGCTGGCCAATACGTCCGACTTCGATCCGGCCAAACATGTGGTGCCAGTGGCCGAGATGCTGGAAATCGATCGCTATGCCATCGCCAATATGGCGATTCTGCAAAAAGATGTGCTGGCACATTACGAAGCCTATGAGTTTCATCCGGTAATCTCCAAGCTGCAAATGTATTGCTCGGAAGATCTCGGCGGTTTCTATCTCGACATCCTCAAGGATCGTCTGTATACCAGCGGTGTCAATTCAGCGGCGCGCCGCTCCGCGCAGACTGCGATCTGGCACATCACCCATGCCCTGTTGCGCCTGATCGCGCCGACCCTGTCGTTTACGGCCGAAGAAGCCTGGAGCTTCTTTGCCAGCGCCGAGGTCTTTGCCGCCAGCGACGAAACGATTTTCACCCAGACCTACTACCAACTGCCGGAAGTGGCACAGGCCGCAGCGCTGGTGAGCAAGTTCAACGTGCTGCATGAAGTGCGCGCCACGGTCACCAAGCAGCTCGAGGAAGTGCGCATTGCCGGCGGCATCGGTTCGTCCTTGCAAGCGGAAGTCGAACTCAAGGTCAGCGGCGACAAAGTGGCGGCACTGCAAAGTCTGGGTGACGATCTCAAGTTCGTGCTGATTACTTCGGCGGCGACCGTGACGGTGGTGGCTGGTGAAGCCGAAGAAGCCATCGTGGTCACGCCTTCGGCTGAGCAAAAATGCGAACGCTGCTGGCACTACCGTGCCGATGTCGGTGCTCACCCTGAACATGCTGGACTGTGCGGCCGTTGCGTGGCCAATCTGTTTGGCAGCGGCGAGGCGCGTCACTTCGCCTGAACCCGCTTGATCCGGTCCCGCGCGTCGTTGCCGCAAACGACGACGCGCCTTTATTCTTCTCTGCTACTTTCCCTCTATGGCTACGAAAAAAAAGACCTTCTCCCCAAGCGCCGGCGCCGGCTCCAGCAACAACTTGCTGCCATGGCTGGGCATTTCCCTGATCGTCTTGCTGCTCGACCAGTTGACCAAGATCACCATCGTCAAGCTGTTTCATTACGGCGAATCGATGTCGATTACCAGTTTCTTCAATCTGGTATTGGTTTATAACAAGGGCGCAGCGTTCAGCTTCCTGGCTGCCGAATCGGGCTGGCAGCGTCATTTATTTACGGTCATCGGCATTGGCGCCGCCCTCTATATCATTTACCTGCTCAAGAAACACGCCGGACAGCGCATGTTTTGCTGCGCCCTGGCCTTGATCCTGGGCGGAGCGGTGGGCAACGTGATTGATCGTGTCGTCTACGGCCATGTGATCGACTTCCTCGACCTGTTCCTCGGCAATTGGCACTGGCCGGCATTCAATGTCGCCGACAGCGCGATTTGTACTGGTGCGGTATTGTTTGTGCTCGACGAACTGCGTCGCGTCAACAAGTAACTCCACAGCAACAGACGGCATTACGCAAGCGCGTTCTACAAGGAGTATGGCAATGGAACTCTCGGGCAAAAAAATCCTTCTCGGCCTGACCGGCGGCGTGGCCTGTTACAAGGCTGCTGAACTAGCACGCGCATTGGGCAAGGCCGGTGCATCGGTACAAGTGGTCATGACCCAGGCGGCCACCCAATTCATCACACCGGTGACCATGCAGGCACTGACCGGCAATACGGTCTATACCGACCAGTGGGATGCGCGCATTGCCAACAACATGCCGCACATCGACCTCACACGTGGCATTGATGCCATCGTCATCGTGCCCTGCTCTACCGATTTCATTTTCAAACTGGCGCATGGTGCCTGTGATGATCTGTTGTCGACGTTGTGCGTGGCGCGCCCCCATGGCGTGCCATTGATGGTGGCGCCGGCCATGAATGTGGAAATGTGGCAAAACCCGGCCACGCAACGCAATGTCGCGCAGATCAAACAGGATGGCATTGTCCTGCTCGGTCCTGATGCTGGCGCCCAGGCCTGCGGTGAAGTTGGCCTGGGGCGCATGTTGGAGCCACAACAACTACTAGAAGAAGTCATCGCAGCGCTCCAGCCCAAGCTGCTGGCCGGACGGCGCGTACTGCTCACGGCCGGCCCGACCTTTGAGCCGATTGACCCGGTGCGTGGCATCACCAATCTATCCTCCGGCAAGATGGGCTATGCCATTGCCCGCGCGGCACGCGAAGCCGGCGCCGAGGTGGTACTGGTGTCAGGGCCAACCGCCTTGCCGCAGCCCTACGGCGTGCAGCGCGTGGACGTGCAGACAGCCTTGCAGATGCAGCAAGCCGTGCACGACCATCTGGCCGGGCAAGACATCTTCATCGCCGTGGCAGCGGTGGCAGATTGGCGGGTCGCCAATGTCAGCTCGCAAAAAATCAAGAAGAGCAGCGACGACGAAACACCGCAACTGCAGTTTGAACAGAATCCCGATATCCTGGCCGGCGTTGCCGCCTTGCCGCAACGACCTTATTGCGTCGGCTTCGCCGCCGAATCAGAAAACCTCGAGCAATACGCCGCCGCCAAACGGCGCAAGAAAAATATCCCTCTGCTGGTAGGTAATATCGGCCACCAGACCTTCGGCCAGGATGAAAACACTCTGACCCTGTTCGACGAACATGGCAGCACGACGCTGCCACGCGCCGACAAACAATCGCTGGCACGACAATTGATGCGGGAAATCTCCCTGCGTCTGACGAGCACCCGGCGTTCCTGAAATTTTTTACGACATGTTTGCCTCGCCCATGAAAACCATCGACATCAAAATTCTCGATCCACGTATGCAAGAGCAACTGCCGGCCTACGCCACCACTGGCAGCGCCGGCCTGGACCTGCGCGCCTGCCTGGATGCACCAGTGACCATAGAACCCGGCACCACACATCTGATTCCCACTGGTTTGGCCATTCATCTCGGCGATCCGGGCTATGCCGCCGTGATTTTGCCGCGTAGCGGACTAGGTCATAAACATGGCATCGTGCTAGGCAATCTGGTCGGGTTGATCGACTCCGATTATCAAGGTCAATTAATGGTGTCGACATGGAACCGCGGCAATACTCCATTTGTCCTAAACCCCATGGAACGTCTGGCGCAACTGGTGATTGTACCGGTCCTGCAAGTCGGTTTTAACGTGGTCGAAGAATTCGGCGACAGCGAGCGCGGTGCAGGTGGTTTCGGCAGCACCGGCAAACACTGACACAAACACGATTCGCCGGCCCTCTCAGGGGCCTGCAGTCATTAGGAGAAGATTGGATGCTTGCAAGATTTCAGGTGGTTCGAGAGCGGCTGCAAAGTCAACTACAGCAGCAACGCTTGCGTCGGCTGAAAATGGCACTGACGCTCATCCCCACCGCCCTGCTGAGCGCCTGCGTGGTGCCTCAGGATGCGCCTGTGATGCAGCCTGCGCCAGTCATCATCAAAGCAGCACCACCCAAGCCAGTCGATACCCCGGAGCAAGCCGCCCTGCGCAAGTTGACTGTGCAACAGGACCGTCTGTATCGCGTGGCAGCACCGCTGCTGACCGATAATGCGGCGCTATGCAAAGGCAACGCGCGTAACCTGCTCGGCTTCACCGCAAAGAATAAATACTCTTATTCAATGGAATTTGCCAGTGCCGCGCAGGCCCTTGGTTTTGATGACCGCCTGCAAGTCACCGATGTCTTACCTGGCAGTGGTGCCGATCGTGCCGGCGTGCAGCGCGGCGATATCCTGCTCAAGGTCGCCGACAAACCTTTGCAAGAAGGAACCGATGCCGAGCGCCAGGCTGCCAATGTATTGGGGCCACTGGTCACCGGCCGTGCACCGATCAAGCTGACCATTTTGCGCCACCATGCGCAGCAAACCTTGATCGTGCCGCTGACACTGGCCTGCGCGTTCAGCATTGAGCTGGGCAACACCGACAACGTCAGCACTTACGGCGATGGTCGTCGCGTACTGATCACGCGTGGCATGCTCGGCTTCGTGCAATCGGATGAAGAGCTGGCGTATCTGATCGCCAAGGAAATGGCACACAACTCGCTGGGACATGCAATCCGCCAACGCATGGTAGCAACTAGCGGCAGCGTGATCGACAACCTCATGCGCGCCGACCCAGATCTGACAGCAGCGGCCGGCAATGGTGGTATCCGGCCTTATCCGCAAGATCTGGACGCGGCGGCCGACAATCTGGCCATGTACATGCTGGTGCGTGCAGGCTATAGCATCGACGGCTTTGCTGCGTTCTGGCGGCGCCTGGCAGAACAATATCCAGCCACGATACCCAATGCTTACACCTCGCTGCATCCGGCCACCGAATATCGCCTCAGCATGATCGACAAATCCAGCCAACTGCTCAAGGCCAAACAAGCTGCCGGCAAACCGCTGACACCCTAAACGCTGCCGTCTTAAACGCTGCCGACATCAGCAGCGGACATAAAAAAGGCTGGAACGCAAAACGTTCCAGCCTTTTTATTGCCCAGCCATGTTGCCCGAGCGTACAGCCTATTCGACTTCCAGCTTCTCTTGCGGCTCTGCCGGTGGCGGTGTCGGATCGTCATTCTCAGGAAATTCCAGCTTGACCTGATCCTTGTCGTCCAACTCGACCGTCACGCGACCGCCACTGACCAGACGGCCAAACAACAGCTCGTCGGCTAGCGCCTTGCGTATCATGTCTTGAATCAGACGCGACATCGGGCGAGCACCCATGAGTGGGTCGAAACCCTTCTTGGCCAGGAATGTGCGCAAGCTTTCCGAGAACACGGCTTCCACCTTCTTCTCGTGTAATTGCTCCTCCAGCTGCATCAGGAACTTGTCGACCACCCGCAGAATAATTTCTTCATCAAGTGCGCGGAAGCTGATGATGGCATCCAGGCGGTTACGGAATTCAGGCGTAAACATACGCTTGATATCCGCCATTTCATCGCCGGCCTCTTTCTTGTCGGTGAAACCGATGGAGCGCTTCTGCAGACTTTCCGCACCCGCATTGGTAGTCATGACGATGATCACATTGCGGAAGTCAGTCTTGCGCCCATTGTTGTCCGTCAAGGTGCCATGATCCATGACCTGCAACAAGATGTTGAAGATGTCAGGATGCGCCTTTTCGATTTCATCGAGCAGCAACACGGCATGCGGCTTCTTGGTGATCGCTTCGGTCAACAGACCGCCCTGATCAAAACCGACATAACCCGGAGGCGCGCCAATCAAACGGCTCACCGCATGACGCTCCATGTACTCGGACATATCGAAGCGAATCAGTTCGATACCCATGATGAACGCCAACTGCTTGGCCACTTCGGTCTTGCCCACGCCGGTCGGACCGGAGAACAGGAAGGAACCGATCGGCTTGTCGGTCTTGCCCAAGCCGGCACGTGCCATCTTGATGGCCGACGCCAGCGCTTCGATGGCAGGCTCCTGCCCGAACACCACGTTCTTGAGATCGCGGTCTATCGTCTGCAACTTGGTGCGATCATCCTGATTCACCGATTGTGTCGGGATGCGCGCGATCTTGGCAATGATCTCCTCGATCTCAGCCTTGCCGATAGTCTTCTTTTGCTTGGACTTCGGCAGAATACGCTGCGCAGCACCAGCCTCGTCAATCACGTCAATGGCCTTGTCTGGCAGATGACGGTCATTGATGAAGCGGGCAGCCAGTTCAGCTGCTGAAGTCAACGCAGAAGCGGAATACTTGACGCCATGATGCTCTTCAAACTTGGATTTGAGACCACGTAAAATCTGCACAGTCTGCTCAACGGTCGGCTCATTGACGTCAATTTTCTGGAAGCGCCGCGACAAGGCGTGATCTTTTTCGAAGACGCCGCGATATTCGGTATAGGTCGTCGCACCAATGCACTTGAGCTGACCGCTCGAGAGCGCCGGCTTGAGCAAATTGGATGCGTCGAGTGTACCGCCAGAAGCAGAACCGGCACCGATGATGGTATGAATTTCATCGATGAACAGAACGCCATTCGGGCTGTCCTTAAGTTGCTTGAGCACCGCCTTGAGGCGTTGTTCAAAATCACCGCGATACTTGGTGCCAGCCAGCAGCGCGCCCATATCGAGCGAATACACTACGGCATTCTTGAGAATCTCCGGCACATCGTTCTGGGTGATGCGCCATGCCAGCCCCTCTGCAATGGCGGTCTTGCCAACGCCGGCTTCGCCGACCAGCAAGGGATTGTTTTTACGGCGGCGGCACAGCGTCTGAATGACACGTTCGACTTCGGCATCGCGCCCGATAAGCGGGTCGATCTTGCCTTCAGCGGCGGCCTTGTTCAGATTTTGCGTGAACTGATCAAGCGGACTTTCCTTTTGCTGGCTTTCAGTCTGCACGTCTTCGGCTCCTTCTGGCGCTTTTTGCGGATCAGCTTGCTGATCCTTGCGCACACCGTGAGAAATGAAATTGACTACGTCCAGGCGTGTCACGCCTTGTTGATGCAGATAATAAACAGCGTGCGAATCCTTCTCGCCGAAAATGGCCACTAGCACGTTGGCGCCGGTGACTTCTTTCTTGCCGTTGGAAGCCGACTGAACGTGCATGATGGCACGTTGGATGACGCGCTGGAAACCCAACGTGGGTTGCGTATCCACTTCATTGGTACCAGGCACCGTCGGCGTGTTATCGGTGATGAAATTCGTCAGCGTCTTGCGCAAATCGTCGATATTGACCGAGCACGCACGCAATACTTCAGCTGCCGATGGGTTATCGAGCAGGGCGAGAAGCAAATGCTCCACCGTAATAAATTCATGACGGGATTGTCGAGCTTCGACAAAGGCCATATGCAAACTGACTTCCAATTCCTGCGCAATCATGCTTCCTCCATCACGCACTGCAGGGGGTGCCCTGCTTTCCTAGCGTGGGTTAATACGAGTTCAACTTTTGTGGATGCAATATCTTTAGGATATACACCACACATGCCTTTCCCATCGCGGTGAACGTTGAGCATAATCTGCGTCGCTGTTTCACGGTCCTTATTGAAGTACTCCTGAATGACTGCGACGACAAATTCCATCGGCGTATAGTCATCATTCAACAACAATACTTGGTACATAGGTGGTGGCTTGAGCTTTTGCTCCTGCCGCACCAGAACTGTACCGTTGTCATTATCGTGCTTAGTTGCCATGCATCTATTCTAAAACTATCGATCAAAGTGCGTCGCACAACGATGAAGAAAATATCCAATTAATTAGATATTACGCGTTTTCCTGGTAGTGCGCAGATAACGCTCATTCATCCTAATTCAAGAGCAAATAAATTCTCCGCAGTGAACAAACGCTTAATATTTAACTTGAAAACAACTTGACTTTTATAATTTGAACGAGAACAATGGAAATTATTGATAAGTAGCTACTGCTTGTTAATACGAAGGGGGCAAGTTTAAGGGGGGCTGCGGACGTTTCGATCTCGCGAGGCTTCTTGCTTTGACGGCTCGTGTGATTGTTTTTAATTGAAAGATGCTTTTATGGCAACAGGTACAGTTAAGTGGTTCAACGATTCTAAAGGCTTTGGCTTTATCACCCCGGACGACGGCGGTGAAGATTTGTTCGCGCACTTCTCGGCAATTCAGATGAACGGCTTCAAGACCCTCAAAGAAGGTCAAAAAGTTCAGTTCGAAGTCACGCAAGGCCCTAAAGGCAAGCAAGCTTCCAACATCCAAGCTCCTTAATTTATTTAAGATGCTGTGAAAAGCTCCTGCAGTTGCAGGAGCTTTTTTTGTGCCCTCTCCGTGTGGTTGGCGGATGCCGGGTGATATCGCTAGACTTGCTGCGGTTATGCTTGCATGTTTTCGATCATGACTTCACCAAAACCGGAACAGGAAACCTGAGTCGCTCCTTCCATCTGACGTGCGAAGTCATAGGTGACTCTTTTGGACGATATCGACTTTTTCATCGCGGCAATGATCAGGTCGGCAGCCTCGGTCCACCCCATGTGGCGCAACATCATCTCGGCCGACAAAATGAGGGAACCTGGATTGACGTAGTCCTTGCCGGCATATTTCGGTGCAGTGCCGTGGGTGGCCTCAAACATGGCAATCGAGTCAGACATATTCGCACCAGGAGCAATACCGATGCCACCGACTTGCGCCGCCAGTGCGTCAGAGATGTAATCGCCATTCAGATTGAGGGTGGCGATCACACTATATTCGGCTGGCCGCAACAGGATTTGTTGCAGGAATGCATCAGCGATGGAATCCTTGATGACGATGTCGCGGCCAGTCCTTGGGTTCTTGAATTTGCACCATGGACCATCATCAATGAGCTGCGCACCAAATTCCTTGAGCGCCAGCGCATAGGCCCAGTCACGAAAGCTGCCTTCGGTGTATTTCATGATATTGCCCTTATGGACAATCGTCACCGATGGCTTGTCGTTGTCAATGGCATAGCGAATCGCTTTGCGCACCAGACGCTCTGTGCCCTCTTGCGACACCGGCTTGAGCCCGAGACCCGAAGTTTCCGGGAAACGAATCTGCGTAATCCCCATCTCCTTGACCAGAAAATCAATCAGTTTTTTGGCTCCCTCGGACCCAGCTGCCCATTCAATGCCAGCATAGATATCTTCAGAATTCTCACGGAAGATGACCATGTCTGTCTTGTGCGGCTCGCGCACCGGTGCCGGCACACCCGGGAAATAACGTACCGGGCGCAGACAAACATACAGATCCAGCTGCTGACGCAAGGCCACATTAAGCGATCTAATACCGCCGCCCACAGGCGTCGTCAACGGCCCCTTGATCGAGACGATGTAGTCCTTGACCGCAGTCAGCGTTTCCTCCGGCAACCAGACATCGGCGCCGTACAACTTGGTCGATTTTTCGCCGGCAAAAACTTCCATCCAGCAGATCTTGCGCTGCTCGCCATACGCCTTGGCAACGGCGGCATCCACCACTTTCAACATCACCGGCGTGACATCGGTGCCAACGCCATCTCCTTCAATGTAGGGAATAATGGGCATATTCGGCACATTGATCGAAAAATCTGCGTTGACGGTAATTTTTTGACCTTCTACTGGTACCTTGATGTGTTCAATCATGCATTGTCTCCGGAACAATTAAGCTAAATTTATAAACCTAGGTGGCCGCGATCGGCGGCCAGCGCAGCTAACCCTGGCACCGCAAACTGAGGCAGTATCGGGGGCATGCGCAAATCGCAGAACAGTAACATACACGCCAAGCTATGACGCAGCCAAGACCAAAATCGAGAGTCAAAATGAGAACCACTAGACTAGAAATGATCCCGACTACACCACCTCACATCTTGTATAAGACATAAGATAGTAAAATTCTCTTTTCTTCCACTATTTTACGGACTGCCACGTTTTTGCGACACTAGCGACATGCCTCTTATTCTATTCAACAAGCCCTATCAGGTGGTCTGCCAGTTCTCCGCCGACGCAGAAAGTCCGCAGCGCGCCACGCTGGCGCAATATCTGAACATCCCCGACATCTACCCTGCCGGCCGACTCGACTTTGACAGCGAAGGGTTAATGCTGCTCACTGACGACGGCAAACTGCAGCATGCCATCAGCCACCCACAACGCAAGCAATTCAAAACTTATCTAGTGCAAATCGAAGGCGTGCCCACCACTGACAACCTGGAACGCCTGCGACGGCCACTCGATTTGGGCGACTTTGTGACACAGGGCAGCGAAACCAAGCAGGTACTGGAACCGCAATGGCTATGGCCACGCAATCCCCCCATCAGGGAACGTAAGAATCAGCCAACCAGTTGGCTAACCATCAAGATTGCCGAGGGCAAAAACCGCCAGATAAGGCGCATGACTGCGGCCGTTGGCCTGCCGACTTTGCGCCTGATCAGAATCGCCATCGGCCCGTTCGCACTCCATAGCGACCCTTTGCTTCCCGGCGAGTGGAAAACCGTTGAGCCGTCAGCGTTGACGCCATAAAACTGTCAACCCGCCCAAAGCACAAAGCCGGGCTCACAAAGAATTATTTTTTTTGGAATTTTGTGTCAACCAAGCCCAGCCCCCCTCGTTATTGTCAGTGATTCATGAGAATCGCCGTTTTCTTAACATGTTAAATTGAAGGACTGCAAAATGAAAAAATTGATCGCCGCTCTGATCGCTGGTCTGTTCGCCACTTCCGTGTTCGCACAAGCTGCTGCTCCTGCTGCTCCTGCTGCCGATGCTGCAAAGACTGAAGCTGCTGCACCAAAGGCTAAGAAAGCTAAGAAAGCAAAGAAGGCTAAGAAGGCTAAGAAGGCTGCTGCTGCTCCAGCTGCTGACGCTCCTGCTAAGTAATCTAGCTGTCACGCTACTGAAAGGCAGGCTGGTCCTGCCTTTTTTCTTGCCTGACGCAAAAGTGGTCGACACTGAGCTCCTTCAGGCTCGTACGCTTGCCATGCGGAATTTATCCTATAATCGACTGGTTTCCAGCCCCGGTTTTCAGCCCTTCCTACGCCCCATTACTATGCGCCGCTCATTTGCACTGCTTGCTACGCTCGCCGCGTTGGCAACCACCCTTCCCTCGTACGCTCAGCAAGCACAGAAATTCCCGACTACCACGCTCAATGCAGGCTTGTACCTGATCAAGGCAGAGGTCGCCTCCAACGAAGCCCAGCGAGAGCAGGGATTGATGTTCCGCGAAAAAATGGGCGCCAACGAGGGCATGGTCTTTCTATTTGGAGCTCCAGCAGGCGTGTGCATGTGGATGAAAAATACCCTGATCCCGCTGTCGGTGGCTTTCATGGATGAAAGCGGAAAAATCATCAACATCGAAGAAATGAAGGCACAAACCCTGGATTCGCATTGCGCGATCAGGCCAGCGACTTATGCACTGGAAATGAATACCGGCTGGTTCAAGCAAAAGAACATCAAGCCCGGCACGACCATAGACGGCCTGCCACACTAACTATTGGCGCCGGTGCAGGATCTGCGCATCGGCCACATATAGCAGACACCACAAACCGAACAGAAAATGCAAAAACCCGCCAGAAATTCCAGGCGGGTTAATGTTTCCTCACGAACAGATCAAGCATTCAGACCAATCCAAGCATTACTTATTAAGCAAGCTTAGCGTATCGATCTAAACAGGCCAAAGCATCATTACAATGCTCAAGCCCACTTGATTTAAACAGCCAGTGCCTTCAGAGCAGCAGACAGACGGCTCTTATGGCGAGCAGCCTTGTTCTTGTGGATGATTTTCTTGTCGGCAATGCTGTCGATGGTCGACACCGAAGCCTGGAATACGGAAGTCGCAGCAGCCTTGTCGCCTGCTTCGATCGCCTTGCGAACAGCCTTGATTGCTGTACGCAGCGTCGAACGCTGGCTGGAGTTGTGCGCGTTTTGCTTAACAGCTTGACGAGCACGTTTGCGTGCTTGTGCGGTATTTGCCATGAATAATTATCCTAAATCGAGATCGAATGCCTCGCAATCTTGATAACTTGCGAGGCGTAATTCTGTAGAGCCTTCGATTATAACCATTTCCCGCTCAACTAGCAAATACTCTGGCACCATCGCCACCAACTTGTTGCAAAGCAGCTTAATTTCCATGTGGAAAATGCGCATTGTTTCTCTCTTTCTACGCCTGCAACGGCAGCTATAATGCCGTCCCATGAACTTACATAAAACGCTTGCCACCATCTCTGGCATGACAATGCTGTCTCGCATCACCGGCCTGGCCAGGGAAATTTTATTTGCGCGCGCCTTCGGTGCCTCCGCCTATACTGATGCCTTCAACGTCGCCTTCCGCATTCCCAACCTGTTACGCCGCCTATTTGCCGAAGGTGCGTTTTCGCAAGCCTTTGTGCCGATTCTGGCCGAATACAAAAACCAGAAAGGCGACGCCGCCACCAAGCATCTGGTGGATCATGTCGCCACGGTACTGGTCTGGGTCATGCTGGCGACCAGCGTGGTTGGCATCGTTGCCACACCGATCATCGTCTATTTCATCGCGACCGGCTTGAAATATGACCAAGGCGCCTTTGATGCCGGCGTCGCCATGACGCGCATCATGTTTCCCTATATCGGGTTCATGGCCTTCGTGGCGCTAGCAGGTGGCATTCTTAATACCTGGCGTGAATTCAAGATTCCGGCGTTTACCTCAGTCTTGCTCAATGTCGCCTTCATCGTCGCCTCATTATTCGTCGCACCTTATCTGAAGCAACCTATTTATGCCATGGCTGGCGCAGTCTTCGTCGGCGGCGTACTGCAAGTATTGCTGCAAATTCCGGCGTTGATCAAAATTGGCATGTTGCCGCGATTGTACTGGAACCCCGCGATCGGCCTCAGGGACGAGGGCGTGCGACGTGTGCTCAAAAAAATGGGCCCAGCCGTGTTCGCCGTTTCGGCCGCGCAGATCAGCCTGATGATCAATACCAATATCGCTTCACGCCTGCCACACGGCAGCGTGTCGTGGCTATCCTACGCTGACCGTTTGATGGAATTTCCGACTGCGCTTCTGGGAGTCGCGCTGGGCACCATTCTGCTACCAAGCTTGTCGAGCGCCCACGCCGAAAACGACATGACTGAATACTCCGCCTTGCTCGACTGGGGCCTGCGTCTCACCTTCCTGCTGGCGCTGCCATGCGCGGTCGGCCTGACTACGCTGTCGCAGCCACTGGCAGCAACCTTGCTCAATTACGGCCACTTCGACGCCATCGCGGTCACCATGACCAGCCGCGCCCTGGTCGCCTACGGCGTCGGTCTGATCGGCCTGATCCTGGTTAAAATTCTGGCGCCCGGCTTTTATGCCAAACAAGACATCCGCACCCCGGTCAAAATTGCCATCGGCGTGCTCATCGCCACCCAGTTGATGAACTACGTGTTCGTGCCCTGGATCGCCCATGCCGGACTGGCCCTGTCAATCGGCCTCGGTGCCTGCCTCAATGCCGGCTTCCTGTTCTGGGGCCTGCGCCGCCGCAAGATCTATACACCACTGCCTGGCTGGGGCCTGTTTCTGGCCAAGCTGAGTGTCGCCTTGCTACTCCTGGCTGGCGCCGCCATCGCGGTCTCCCGCCACTTTGACTGGATCGCCATGGCTGCTCATCCGGCACTGCGCATAGGTGCTCTCATGTTGGTGCTGAGCGCCTGTGCGATCGCCTATTTCGGCGCCTTGCTGGCAATGGGCTTCCGATTTGGAGACTTCAAGCGCATAGCACGCTAAACCCCTAGCCGCAGACTTGGCGCAGCCATCGTGTTGCGCCAACGCGCCATTGCCTTGCAGATGTTTCATAACCGCGCATATTTTGATAGCATGATCACCATATGACGCTAACTCCTCTCGAATATTTTTCGTCACTGGTTCGTCAAGACGACTCGATTCCGCTATTTGAATCGGCATTGGCGCTGGGTCAGGACGCCTATCCCGAGCTTGATTTTTTTGCGTTCCAGATCGAGATCGACAACATGGCACTCAAACTCAAACAGCGCCTGTCGGCGGATGCATCGCATATTCAAAAATTGCGCGTGCTCAACCACTTCTTTTTTCAAGAACTGGCCTTCGGCGGCAACGTCAATAATTATTACGATCCCGACAATAGCTACCTGCATTGTGTGATCACATCGCGACGCGGCATTCCGATTTCGCTGGCGGTGGTGTACATGGAGCTGGGGCAGCAGATCGGTTTGAATATGAAGGGAATTTCCTTCCCTGGTCATTTCTTGATGAAGCTGTCGGTGCAATCCGGTGATATTGTGCTGGACCCGATGAACGGTGCCAGCCTGTCGCGGGAAGAGTTGGAGGAGCGCCTGGAGCCCTATCTGGAGCGCCAGGAATACGGCGACGAATTACCGCTGGCAGCCTATCTGCGCGCTGCCCATCCGCGCGAAATTCTGACTCGCATGCTGCGCAATCTCAAAGCCATTTTTACCGATACGCAACGCTGGCAGCAGGTATTGGAAGTACAGGAGCGACTGGTGATTTTGCTGCCCGATGAAATTACCGAGCGGCGCGACCGCGGCCTGGCCTATGCTCATCTGGCGGAACCGCAAGCGGCACTCGATGATCTGGAAGCCTATCTGGCTTTGCGCCCCGATGCTGAAGACGCTGACAATGTGCGCCAAAAGCTGCCCGAATTACGGCACGCCTGCCGCCGCCCCAACTAGACAGGCAGCAGCAGGCACCGACTAACTATGCCTTGGAACGTGCTTCAATGATTTCCCAGCGTTCCAGGTTTTCCAGCAGCAAACCGTCGATCACGGCGAAACGCGCATTCAGCCGCACCGCTTCGTCGGGACCTTTCTTGTAGAGGTCCGGATCGGCCAATTGCTCCGAAATCTGCTTTTGTTCACTTTCCAGTTGCGCAATCATCTTAGGCAACTCGTCGAGTTCGCGCTGTTCCTTATAACTCAATTTTTTCGCCTTGGCCGGCGCCGCTGCCGGTGCCTGCACTTCCACGGCCTTGACTTCGACCTTGGTCTTGGCGGCGCTTTGCATGTTGGCACGCACGCGTTCCCAGTCGCTGTAACCGCCGACGTATTCACGCCAAACGCCATCGCCTTCGGAGGCAATCACCTGTGTCACGACGTTATCCAGGAAAGTACGATCGTGGCTGACCAGGAATACGGTACCGCTGTAATCTTCCAGCAACTCTTCCAACAATTCCAGCGTATCGATATCCAGATCATTGGTCGGTTCATCCAGCACCAGCACGTTGGCAGGCTTGGCAAACAAACGCGCCAGCAACAAACGATTGCGTTCACCACCCGACAAGGTACGTACCGGCGAGCGTGCGCGCTCAGGCGCAAACAGGAAGTCGGCCAGATAGGTCATCACGTGTTTGCGCTGGCCGTTGACTTCGACCCAGTCGCTACCTGGTGCAATGGTTTCGGCCAGACTGTCTTCTTCGTTGAGTTGCGTACGCATCTGGTCGAAATACGCGACCTGTAACTTGGTGCCTTGGCGCACGCGGCCGCTGTCAGGCGTCTCTTCGCCCAGGATCATCTTGAGCAAAGTAGTTTTACCCGCGCCGTTCTGGCCAATCAGGCCAATCTTGTCGCCGCGCATGAGAATACCGCTGAAATCGCGCACGATGGTCTTGTCGCCATAGCTCTTGCTGACGTTTTCGAGTTCCGCCACGATCTTGCCCGAGCGTTCGCCGGCAGACACTTCCAGCTTGACCTGCCCTTGCCGGTCACGGCGCGCACTGCGGTCCAGCCGCAAGGCTTCGAGACGACGCACACGGCCTTCGTCGCGGGTACGACGCGCTTGCACGCCTTTGCGGATCCAGATTTCTTCCTGCGCCAAAAACTTATCGAATTTAGCGTTTTCCACCTCTTCATTGGCCAGCAATTCGGCCTTACGCGCCTGGTAGGTCGTGAAATTACCGGGGAACGACAGGATTTTGCCGCGATCGAGTTCAATGATGCGGGTAGCGACGTTATCCAGGAAGCTACGATCATGGGTGACGAACAACACACTGCCCTTGTAATCGCGCAACATTCCTTCGAGCCACAAGATGGAGCCGAAGTCGAGATGGTTGGTCGGTTCGTCCAGCAACAGCACGTCGGGCGCGCCGACCAGGCCGCAAGCCAACGCCACACGCTTTTGCATACCGCCGGAGAGCTCACCGATGAGCGAACTGCCGTTCAGATTGAGCTTGTCCAAGGTGGTTTCCACCTTGTTGTTGAGGCTCCAGGCATCGGCCGCATCGAGCAGCAACTGAATATCGTGCATGCGTTCCATCAGTGCATCATCGTTGTCGCCACCGAACTGTCCGGTCAGCGCTTCATATTCGCTCAACAAGGCTGGCAACTCTCCCAAGCCTGACGCGACCGCATCGAAAATCGACATCTCGGCCGGAAAATGCGGCTCCTGGTCGACGTAGGTGATTTTCAGGCCTTGCTGCATCACCAGCAAGCCATCATCAAGCTTGGAGTTGGCCGCAATGACTTTGAGCAACGACGACTTGCCGGTACCGTTGCGACCGATCAGGCCGACGCGCTCCCCGGTTTCAAGAGAAAACTCTGCATGATCAAGAAGAGCGACGTGTCCAAATGCAAGCTGCGCATTGGAGAGAGAGATGACTGCCATAGAGGTACCGAAGGAAGGAGTTCGAAAGCTGGGCGCACAGTAAGCTGCGGGGCTGCCGATTAAATTGGTGAAAGAATGCGGAAAGTCGCATTGTACCGATTGTGCAGCGCAATGGTGTGCCTAAAGCGCAATCAGGCGCGCACAGATGAATATTTCCCAATTGCAATGAAATACTGCATTCCACCATACGTTTGTCCAAAAACAGAGCGAATAAAGGCCTTGAACATACATTTCGAAACACAATCAACGACCTGCAAGCCGCTTGCACAGCCTGCGCCGCCACCGCATGTTGTAAGATACGGCACGCCCTCCACTAACGATGACCATGCGCTTTATTTTTCGCTTGCAGAACACATCCCGTCAACGCGGTTTCCTTAATCCCAATATTGTCAAATTCATCGTCTTTTCGATGCTTGGACTAGGCATTATTGGCGCACTGATCATTGCCTATGCATTGATCTTCATCAATCCGCGCCTGCCATCGCTGGATGTGATCACCGACTATCGGCCTAAAATTCCACTTCGTGTTTACTCTGAAGACCATGTCTTACTGGGTGAATTCGGGGAAGAAAAGCGTAGCCTGGTGAGGCTCAATGATATCCCTGCCAACATGAAGAATGCTGTGCTGGCGATCGAAGACTATCGTTTCTACCAACATGGCGGGATCGATTACATCGGTCTTGCACGCGCGCTGGTGGCCGATGTGATGCACGGTCATGCGAGCCAAGGCGCCAGCACCATCACCATGCAGGTGGCGCGCAATGTCTTTTTGACCAAGGAAAAAACGCTGTCACGCAAGATCTATGAAGTGCTATTGGCCAACAAAATCGAAGCCACGCTGAGCAAGGATCAAATTCTTGAGGTGTATATGAACCAGATTTATCTGGGGCAACGCGCCTTCGGTTTCGCTGCGGCAGCGCGTACTTATTTCGGCAAAGACCTCAAGGACATCACGCTGGCCCAAGCTGCCATGCTGGCCGGACTACCGAAAGCGCCATCGGCTTACAACCCCATCGTTAACCCAGAGCGCGCCAAAGTGCGGCAACAGTATATTCTGCAGCGCATGCTTGATCTGGAATACATCTCCCAAGCGCAATATAGCGCCGCCATCAAGGAAGACATCCAGGTGCGCCCGCCCGGCAACCAGTACAACGTGCACGCCGAATACGTCACCGAGATGGTACGTCAGCTGGTCTACGCGCAATACAAGGAAGATACCTACACCCAGGGTTTCAACGTCATCACCACCATCAATGCGGCAGATCAGAAAGCTGCTTACGATGCGGTGCGCAAGGGCGTAATGGACTATGACCGGCGCCATGGTTACCGCGGCCCGGAAGAAACCATCGCCTTGCCAGGCAATGCGGATGATCGGGCCCAGGCCATCGATGACGTCATGGATAACTATCCCGACAACGACGATATTCTCGCCGCAGTCGTGGTATCGGCCGATCCCAAGCAAGTCCAGGCGATACTACGCAGTGGTGACAAAATCAGCTTCAGCGGCGATGCATTGAAATTTGTGGCAACCGCGCTCAGCCCCAAGGCCAAGCCGGAAACCCGTATCGCTGCGGGTGCTGTGATTCGAGTAATGCAGGATGCCAAGAAAACTTGGCAGATCGTGCAGTTGCCCGAAGTAGAAGCGACGATGGTCTCCATGGTGCCGCAAAACGGCGCCATCCGGGCCCTGGTCGGCGGCTTCGACTTCACGCAAAACAACTTCAATCACGTGACCCAAGCTTGGCGCCAGCCCGGCTCGACCTTCAAGCCCTTCATCTACTCGGCAGCACTGGAAAAAGGTTTCGGACCGGCAAGCATCATCAACGACGCCTATGCATCTTATCCTGCCGGCCCTGGCCAGCCTGACTGGGAACCCAAGGACGACGATCCGCCAGCGGGCCCGATGACGCTGCGCACAGCGCTGCAAAAATCGATCAATCTGGTAGCCATCCGAACGCTCAATGCCATCGGCGTCAAATATGCGCAGGACTTCATCACTTCGCATTTCGGCTTTGATATCGATAAGGTACCGCCCTACCTGCCGATGGCACTAGGCGCCGGACAGACTACACCGCTGCAGTTGGCGTCGGCGTATTCGATTTTTGCCAATGGCGGTTACAAGATTAATCCTTACTTGATCACCCAGATCAGCGATTCACGCGGCCAGATATTGTCCAAGGCCGATCCATTGATCGTCGGCAACAATGCGCCGCGCGCCATCGATGAACGTAACAGCTACGTTATGACCAACCTGCTGCAGTCGGTGGCGCAACGCGGCACCGGCGCCGGTAGCAACGTGCTGGGACGCACCGATCTGGCCGGCAAAACCGGCACCACCAACGATGCGATGGATGGCTGGTTTGCCGGTTTCCAACGCACACTGACGACGGTGGCATGGATGGGCTACGACCAGCCCAAGAGCCTGGGCAACAGAGAGTTCGGTGCACAGCTGGCACTGCCGATCTGGGTTGAGTATATGCGGGTGGCGCTCAAGGACGTGCCGCAATTCGACTCGCCGCCACCAGAAGGTATTAGGTTCATTGATGGCGAACCGTATTACGACAATTTCTTACCTAGCGACGGCTTTGTCGCCTCCCTGGGCACCGATGGCAGTGGCGTAAGCGCAACCGCAGGCACGGGCGACGCCTTGTCGAACTTCTTTGGCTGGAACAAGAATCCTAATTCGGAAACACCAACGGCTCCGCCGGAATCAACGAAGATGTTTCAGGGACACTAAAACCCAACGACATTGACCCAGAAAAACGAAAAAGCGCAGAAGAAGACTTCTGCGCTTTTTCGTTTTCTACAGCCTCAATCTGGCGCCCCCGACACGGATCGAACGTGTGACCTATCCCTTCGTACCACCATGGCTTTCGCCACCAAGAAACTTGTTTGTGGTCTGGACTATACCTTGACCATGGACTTTACAGTCTGCAGGTCGGAGCCGTCTAGTCTCTACACCTTCCGCATCACCATCGGTTCTGCGGCTTGGCTCGGTATTGCCAGCAGTCGCCCCGGTTAAGGGCGCTGTCAGGGTTCACCGAATTTGACTCCATTCACGCGGCGCCTTTCGGATGCCGGTGCCCAATTTGACTTAGGAGGGGATCGCTCTATCCACTGAGCTACGGGGGCGTGGCCGCTATTGTAACGGGTGTGGGCAAGGATGGAAAGCCAAGCGGCCAAATCCCCGCAGCAGCGCAACCTGCTCATGTATTTACCAAATGCTTCGCACCATGAGTGCTCATCTCTCCTATACTATCTCGGGAAGACTTTATTTGCCTGCATCACGATCAGCTCGCCTTCTAAAATCTATAAAGAGCATTGTTATGGCTGTCATTATGTTTCGACATTTGCTGCCGCTCTGCGCCATTCTGGCGAGCCTTTGCGCAGTAACGCCTGCTCATGCAGCCGACACCGTGGCTGATACCATTGCCCAACGGGTTATCGCCTGTACCGCTTGCCACGGTAAAGAGGGTGCTGCCTCCAGCGACGGTTTTTACCCGCGTATCGCCGGCAAACCACAAGACTACCTATTCAATCAGTTGAGCAATTTCCGCGATGGTCACCGCCAGTACCCACTGATGAGCTATCTGCTGAGCAATTTGTCTGATGCTTACCTGCATGAGATTGCCAACTATTTCTCTGAGCAGCATCCGCCCTATCCAGCACCCCAGCCGGTCACTGCCACCACGGCAACGCTGGCACGCGGCCGCGCCCTGGTATGGCAAGGCGATGCCGACAAGCAAGTACCGGCATGCATTGCTTGCCATGGTCAAAATCTGGCTGGCGTGGCGCCTGCCATTCCGGGTCTGATCGGGCTTCCCCGTGATTACATCAATGCGCAATTCGGCGCCTGGAAAAATGGTGTACGAAAAGCCCGTGCCCCCGATTGCATGGCACAGATCACGGCGCGCCTATCGCTTGCCGACATCAATGCCGTCAGTAGCTGGCTGGCAGCACAAACGGTGCCGGACGCCGCTCGCCCGGCCACTGTCGGCATCTTAAAACTGCCCTTGTCGTGCGGCAGCATCATGCCAGGGGGATAAGCATGAAACGCGTTGCGCTAGCTATCCTGTTATCCATCATCGCCATTGCCGCACTCTTCTTCGGCAAGCAATTCATCGATCATGACGCCGATGATCAGGCACAGCAGCCCGCTACACCACTGGATCTCTCCCTGCAACGCACACGCGGCGCCTATCTTGCGCGCGCCGGCGACTGCATGGCTTGCCATACCGTACGCGGCGGCAAGGCCTATGCGGGCGGGCGGGCCATTGCGACACCGTTCGGCACGCTGTATGCCCCCAACATCACCGCAGATAAAGAAACCGGTCTGGGCCAATGGAGCGCAGCTGATTTCTGGCGCGCGCTGCATGATGGTAAAGCCCGGGATGGCAGCTTTCTCTACCCGGCCTTTCCCTATCCGAATTACACAAAAATCACACGCGGCGATGCCGATGCGCTGTTCGCCTATCTGCAAACAGTGACGCCGGTACATCAGGCCAATACCCCTCATGCGCTACGCTTCCCCTACAATTACCGCTTCCTGCTGGCCGGCTGGCGCGCGCTGTACTTCACGCCGGGCGTCTATCGCAACGAACCGCTGCAAGCCCCCGAGTGGAATCGCGGCGCTTATCTGGTAGAGGGGTTGGGACATTGCAGCGCCTGCCATACCACGCGCAATATTTGGGGTGCGACGGTCCACAAGTCAGAACTCGGCGGCGGTTTGATCGATGTAATGAATTGGTATGCCCCCGCCTTGAATGCAGACGCTGAAGCGGGACTAGGCGATTGGCAGTTGCAACAGCTCACGGCCCTACTCAAGACCGGTGCGTCACCACGAGGCACCGTATTCGGCCCGATGGCGGAAGTAGTCGGCCAGAGCCTGCAATATCTGCAAGACGACGATATCCATACCATGGCGGTCTATCTCACCGCGCAACCACAAAAGGCCTCTGCGCCGGCGCTGACTTCGCTGCAGCCGGACGCTGCCAAGGGGCAACGCATCCTACAGCTTGGCAGCAAACTCTATGAAAACCATTGCGCCGATTGCCATCGCGCCGACGGCAGCGGTATGCCACCCGCCTATCCGCCGCTCAGCGGCAACCGGGCATTGACCATGGCGAGCGCTGTCAATCCTATCCGCATGGTGCTCAATGGCGGCTTTCCACCCTCCACCAATGGCAATCCCCGCCCCTATGGCATGCCTCCGTTCGGCCAGATGCTCAACGACCAGGAAGTCGCCGCCGTCGTCTCCTACATTCGTCAAAGCTGGGGAAATCGCGGCGGTTTTGTGGCGCCGCAAGAAGTCAATCGCTATCGTTCCGTACCTGTAGATTAGCGGCCTTGGGCGCCCTGCGATGATGTTTTATTACGCCCGTTTAGAACGTCTAAGCAAATCTCGATAGCCAGGCGCGACGACGCAAACCGTACGCAGGGATGGCAAGGAGTTGCAACGCCACTAGCAGCATTTGCTTAGGTGTTCTTAATTGTCATCCATGCTGAGCTTGTAGCCCATGCCGCGCACGGTTTTGACGTAATCAGCTGCCACTCCCAGTGATTTGCGTAGACGCATGATGTGCACATCGACGGTACGTTCCTCGATAAACGTGTGGTCGCCCCAAACCTTGTCGAGCAGTTGTGCACGCGAGAAAATACGCTCAGGATGCGCCACCATATAACGTAGCAACTTGAATTCTGCCTGATCAAGTTCGATATCCCGTTGCTGCACGCTCACCCGGTGGCGTTCTGTGTCGATGCTAAGCAAGCCGTAAGACAGACTTTGTTGTCCCAGTTCGGGCGCCTTGCGGCGTAGCAGCGCCTGCACCCGCGCCACCAGTTCCTTGGGTGAAAATGGTTTGGTGACATAGTCGTCGGCGCCCTCATTGAGTCCCTTGACCTTGTCCTCCTCCATCCCTTTGGCGGTCAGCATGATGACCGGCAGCGCTGCCGTACGTGCCTGCCGCCGCCATTCACCGAGCAGCGCCAGGCCGGAGGTGTCCGGCAGCATCCAGTCAAGCAATACCAACTGCGGCAAGGCCCCGGCAATCAGTGTTCGCGCCTGGCTTGCATCAGTGGCGATGCTGATGGCAAAGCCCGCCCCCTGCAAAGTAAAGCGCAGCAGCTCGGCAATGCTCGGCTCGTCCTCAACCAACAAAATATGCAACGAATCTTTTGACATGCGCAATTATCTGAATAACTTGTAAGGTGCGCCAAGATGGGCGCACCGCCAACTGGCTGCGAAATCAGAGCACCACTTTATCCGCAATCCTCTGCGCCATCGCCTGCGCCATCGCAGCCTGCTCAGCCTCGACCATGATGCGAATCAAAGGCTCTGTGCCCGAGGGGCGAATCAGTACACGTCCGCTCTCACCCAGCGCCTTTTCAACAGCATCCTTCTCCGCCTGCATGCCCGGATTGCTCTTCCAATCGAAACCGGCCGGAATTTTAACGTTAATCAAGACTTGCGGATACAAACTGATATCGGCAGTCATCTGCGCCAGGCTTTGTTCAGCACGTTTGAGCGCAGACAAGACCTGCAACGCTGAAACGATACCATCGCCGGTGGTGTGTTTGTCCAGGCACAACAAATGTCCCGATCCTTCGCCACCCAACAGCCAGCCATGTTCCTGCATGGTTTCCAGCACATAGCGGTCACCCACCTTGGCGCGTGCAAAGGCGATGCCCATTTTCTTGAACGCCACCTCCAGCGCCATGTTGGTCATCAACGTACCAACGGCGCCCGGCACCGGTCCTGTCGCCAATCTATCCTTGACCATCACGTACAGCAATTCATCGCCGTTATAGATGCGGCCCTGATCATCGACCATCACCAGCCGGTCGGCATCGCCGTCAAGGGCAATCCCTACGTCGGCGTGGTTGGCACGCACTGCTGTTGCCAGCGCATCGGGCGCGGTAGCGCCAAACCCTTCATTGATGTTGAGGCCATTAGGCTGATTGCCAATGTTAATGACTTCGGCTCCCAGCTCATGAAATACATGCGGCGCAACGTTGTAAGCTGCGCCATGGGCACAGTCGACCACAATGGTCATGCCGCGCAAGTCGAGCGCATTGGGGAAGGTGCTCTTGCAAAATTCAATGTAACGTCCCTGCGCATCATCCAGACGCTTGGCCTTGCCCAGTTTTTCAGAGGACACGCAAGACATCGGCAGTTCCAGCTCAGCTTCAATTTCGGCTTCCACTGCATCAGGCAGTTTATTGCCGCTGGCCGAGAAAAACTTGATGCCGTTGTCGTGATAAGGATTGTGCGAAGCCGAGATAACCACACCTGCCGACAGCCGCAAGGCCCGCGTCAAATAGGCGACCGCAGGTGTCGGCACCGGCCCGGCTAGCATCACGTCCACGCCGGCGGCGGCAAAACCCGCTTCCAGCGCAGCTTCCAGCATATAGCCCGATATCCGCGTGTCTTTGCCGATCAATACCACCGGCTTGGCCGACGAGGCCCATGACTTGGTCAAGACCTTGCCAGCCGCATAACCGAGCCGCATCACGAAATCAGGTGTGATTGGTGCTACGCCAACAAGCCCACGCACACCGTCGGTGCCAAAATATTTTCCTGCCATGATTTTCGTGTTTCCCTTGGACTATTTTTATAAATTTTTCCCGTAGCCATTCATACCGGCATACCAGACATTGAGTGCATCGACGGTCTCCGCCACATCGTGCACACGAACAATCATCGCACCTTGCGCCGCGGCTGCCAAGGCCGCGCCAATGCTACCTGCCAGGCGCTGCTCGAGCGGCTTGCCAGTGACCGCGCCGATCATCGTCTTGCGCGACATGCCGGCCAACAGTGGCAGGCCGAGTTCACGAATCAGACGCGGTGTGTGCTGGAGCAAGCTAAAGTTATGTTCGACGCTCTTACCGAAGCCAAAGCCTGGATCGATGCACATACGTTGACGCTGCACCCCCGCTGCTGCCAGCACCTGTACCCGCTGCTGCAGAAAGTTGCTGACTTCATCGACGACATCGGCGTAGGCCGGCTGCTGCTGCATGGTCTGTGGCTCGCCTTGCATGTGCATGATGCATAGCCCGGCAGCACTATCCTTGACAACATCAACCGCGCCCGGCGCACGAAAACCGTTGATATCGTTGATCATGTCCACCTCTGCGATCAGCGCTTCGCGCATCACTTCGGGCTTATAGGTATCGATCGACAACGGTTTGCCGCAATCACGCAAGGCGTAGATCACCGGCATAACACGTTGCAACTCTTGCTCGAGCGATACCGGCGCAATTCCAGGGCGGGTCGATTCACCGCCGATGTCAATCATATCGACACCATCAGCAATCATTTGCTCGGCATGCGACAGGGCAAATTCCAACGAGGAGTAACTGCCACCATCGGAAAAAGAATCCGGCGTCACGTTGAGGATACCCATGACCAATGGTCTACCTCCGGCACGGACCGGAAAGCGATAGCGCCCGCATTGTAAATACTGTTGATTCATCGTTGTTAATCGTCTCAAAGCCGCTCAATGGCAAAGAGCCGGCGACTTACTTGAACACGGTGCAGAGAAAGAAAACAAAAAGGGCGAGGATTGCTCCTCACCCCGGACCTGCAACGCTCACTCCTGCTTTCAGGCTGGTGCGGTAGCGTTCGGCGAAATATCGCCTGGTTTATTGTCGGATGACTTCTTGACCGGCACGCCCGACTTTGGCAAACGTGGTTCGATCCCCGCCATGATGTCGTTGATTTGGTCGGCGTCAATAGTTTCCCAATCCAGCAACTTTTGCGCCATGACTTCCACCTTGTCGCGGTTTTCTTCCAACAGCTTGCGAGACAAGGCGTATTGCGTATCAAGAATATTGCGAATTTCGGTATCGACCTTTTGTTGCGTTGCTTCCGACACTGTTTTGGACGACATGCGGCCAAAATAAGCATCTTGCTCCGTGTCTTCGTAGACCATGGTGCCGAGCGACTCGGACATACCATAACGGGTCACCATGGCGCGCGCCAGCTTGGTGGCACGCTCAAAGTCGTTGGATGCACCGGTCGACATCTGATGCATGAAGATTTCTTCTGAAATACGACCGCCGAAGAGAATCGCGATTTCTTCCAACATCTTGTCTTTGTACATGTTGACACGATCGTGTTCCGGCAATTGCCAAGTCAGACCCAGCGCATAACCGCGCGGCATGATCGTGACCTTGTGCACCGGATCAGCCTTGGGCAAGAGCTTGGCAACCACAGCATGTCCAGACTCATGGTAGGCCGTATTGCGGCGCTCCTCTTCGCGCATGACCGCAGACTTGCGTTCCGGGCCCATGACAATCTTGTCCTTGGCATCCTCAAAGTCCTGCATTTCGACCAAGCGCTTGCTGCGACGAGCGGCAAACAGCGCAGCTTCATTGACCAGATTAGCCAGATCAGCACCGGAGAAACCTGGTGTGCCGCGCGCTAGAATGTCAGCCTTGACGTCAGGTGCAATTGGCACCTTGCGCATGTGCACATAGAGAATTTGTTCACGGCCGCGAATGTCTGGCAGACCGACCATCACCTGACGATCGAAACGACCTGGACGCAGCAGCGCCTTATCCAGCACATCGGCACGATTGGTTGCCGCAATCACGATCACGCCGGAGTTGGCTTCAAAACCATCCATCTCGACCAGCATCTGGTTCAATGTCTGTTCACGCTCATCATTGCCACCACCCATGCCGGCACCGCGATGACGACCGACGGCATCAATTTCATCGATGAAGATGATGCAAGGTGCATGCTTCTTGGCATTTTCAAACATGTCGCGCACCCGCGACGCACCAACGCCGACGAACATTTCAACAAAGTCGGAACCGGAGATGGTGAAGAAAGGAACCTTGGCTTCGCCGGCAATGGCGCGCGCCAGCAATGTCTTACCGGTACCTGGAGGACCTACCATCAGTACGCCATGCGGAATACGCCCACCCAGCTTTTGGAACTTGGTCGGATCGCGCAGGAACTCCACCAGCTCCTGCACTTCTTCCTTAGCTTCATCGCAACCGGCGACATCAGCAAAGCTGATCGAATTGCTATTTTCGTCAAGCATGCGCGCTTTGGACTTGCCGAACGAAAAAGCGCCGCCCTTGCCGCCGCCCTGCATCTGACGCATGAAGAACACCCAGACACCGATCAGCAACAGCATCGGGAACCAGGAAATGAACACCTGCGACAGGAAAGATTGTTCTTCAGGTTGCTTGACGTCGAACTTGACGCCGTTATTGAGCAAATCACCGACCAGACCGCGATCCAGATAAGTAGCGGCGGTCTTGACCTTCTTGCCGTCTTGCGTGGTCGCGATAATGCTGCGATCTTCGATGGTTGCATCCTTGATATGACCGGCTTTTACTTCACTGATGAAGTCGGAATAAGCAATCGGCGTAGCACCGGAGGCCAGGCTGCGGCTGTCGAACTGTTTAAAGACCATAAACAGCACCAGGGCGATCACCACCCAGATGGCGGCTTTGGAAAACATATTGTTCACTAGAACTCCTCCGACGCGAGCGCGCCTCATTACCTTATATATATCCGATTTTACTCGGATTCATCTGCGCTTACTAGGAAACCATCCATGTGCAGCATACCTATTCGGGACTACGGCAGGCACATAGCAAAACTTGAATGCCGCATTGGGGAAAAATGACGCCCGACAAAACCATAAGTTTCCTCAAGAGCAAGTATAGATGATGCAATAACAGCTTCCTAACGCAAGATGTAGGGACGGAGTCATTGAAATCAAGGTGAAAACTCGTAAGAAAGCGGCATATTGGCGCAATTATCTTGGATTTTTCATCACCTTGCCCAACAAGAAGATTTCCGACGACTTGTCCCGACTGGCCTTTGGCTTTTTCGACACAACTGTTTTGAACTCAGCTCGAAATTTATGCAACAACTCGTTGTATCCGGTGCCATTGAAGCATTTGACGAGCAATGCGCCGGATGGCTTCATGTGCATTTGCGCAAATTCAATGGCCAAATCGACAATATGCTCGATCCGGGCAGCATCGGCAATTGCCACACCTGACAGATTGGGCGCCATATCCGACAGCACCAGATCGACCTGGCGACCGTCCAGTACCGCCGCCAGTTGCCGCACGGAGTCCTCCTCCCGAAAATCCCCCAGAATGAAATGCACGTCGGCAATCGGCTCCATCGGTAGCATGTCAAGCCCGATGACGGTACCGCGAATACCGCCCGCTTCGCCACCGGACAGTTTGTTGCGCACATATTGAGACCAACTGCCTGGCGTCGAGCCAAGGTCAACGATGACCTGGCCGGGCTTGATCAGTTTTTCATCCTCATCAATTTCCTTAAGCTTGTAGGCGGCGCGGGCACGATAGCCCTCCTTTTGTGCAAGCTTCACATATGGATCATTGATATGATCATGCAGCCAGTTTTTGTTTAATTTCTTCTTAGCCATTCGCGTAGAATACTGGTTTTAAATATTGAGGGACAGCGCCAAGGCCTGAAACAGGCCCTAAGCAGCATCTTGCCTGGTCCCGGGAACACACTCTATGTTGAAACTTACCCCCACCGAGCGTA